>Ga0210051_1000790_pt1 | contig 30802 bp, 29 predicted proteins | sample CryGey092014_all_FD_185464 | JGI IMG/M metagenome (GOLD analysis project Ga0210051, IMG submission 185464) | Groundwater microbial communities from aquifer - Crystal Geyser CG23_combo_of_CG06-09_8/20/14_all (SPAdes) (version 2) | ecosystem: Environmental > Aquatic > Deep subsurface > Groundwater...
ATGACGAAGAGCTTTCGGTGGACGTTCTTGGAAAGCTGTGTGAGGGAAAACCTCATGCACAGTTTGATGAGAAGGTGCTGGAAACATATCACTGATTTCTGATAATGCGCCAGTGTCTTACTCTATAAGACCGCGATACTTGACAAAAGAAATAAATAGTGATATATTTAATTAGGAACGGATCAAAGCAATATAACGCAAGTTACACAGAAAAAGGCCGGGTAAAATGAAGAAACTAAAAATAATAAAGGAAGACGGCAGGTATATCATATATTATTATAAAATTCCGCGCAAGGCCTGCAAGAAGGCGGCAAAGCGATGAGCGAGCTGAGGTGGAACCCGGTCCTTGAAGAATGGGTCATTACCGCGGCGCACAGGCAGGCAAGGCCCATACAGCTTAAGAAGAACGACCCCGGAAAATGCCTGCTGTGCCCGGGCGGCGCAGAGGCCCCCGCTGATTATGACATCTGTGTTTTTGAGAACAGGTTTCCTTCCCTGAACAGGAACGCACCGGAACCGATAGTGAGGGGAGATGATCTATACAGGGTAAAAAAGGCAAGGGGCATTTGCGAGGTGGTCCTGTATTCCCCGAAGCACGGTTCGTCGCTTGCCAGAGAAAGCGCCGGGCATATAAAGAAACTCATAGATGTCTGGCAGGACAGGTTCAGGGAGCTGGGCAGCCTGAAATACATAAAATACGTTTTTATTTTCGAGAACAGGGGAGACGCGATAGGCGTTACCCTGTCCCACCCGCACGGCCAGATCTACGCGTTCCCTTACATTCCCCCCAAAATAGAGAAGGAAATTGCCAGCTCAAAAAAATATTTCCGCCGGAGCCGCAGAGGCCGGAGCAGGTGCCTGTTCTGCGAGATACACAGAAGGGAAAAAAAGCACGGCAGAAGGATAGTCCTGCAGGGGAAACACTTCACGGCATTCGTGCCTTTCTACGCGCGCTGGCCCTACGAGGTCCACATATATTCAAAGAGGCACGTGCAGACGATCCTGGATCTTGCCGAGGCTGAGAAAAATGACCTGTCGAAGATTTTGAAGAAAATGCTTGTAAAATACGACGGCCTTTTCGGTTTTCCGCTTCCTTTTATGATGGTGATGCACCAGGCGCCTACTGACGGCAGGAAATACCCGTATTACCATTTCCACATAGAGTTTTACCCGCCGCACAGGGCGAAGGACAAGATAAAATACCTTGCCGGGTGCGAATCAGGCGCAGGGTCCTTCATAAACGACACCAGCGCGGAGGAAAAGGCGGCGGAGCTGAGGCAGGTAAAAGCTTAAAAAAGCGTATCAACGTGTCAACGTATCAGCGTGTCAGAGTAAAAGCAAGGAATTTTATTGTAACTCAGGGCTTTAGCCCTGATATCAAACCTCCCTCCTTAAAGATTTCCTCCTTAAAAAATTGGCGGACAAGGGCGGGTCTTCGAAAAGGTTTGAGTTACAGCAAATGTAGTCTCCCGCCTCAAAGAGGCGAGGTCTCGCCCGCTGAAAGACGGGCGGACAGTGAATTCAGTGTACTCAGTGGCTGAATTTTATATTTCTGGTGGGAAATGGAAAGAAAAGAAACGATAAAGATCGCATTTAAAGAGGAATACGGCGCAGAGCCGCAGCTTATAGCCAGCGCCCCCGGAAGGATAAACCTTATCGGGGAGCATACGGATTATAACGAGGGTTATGTTCTTCCTGCCGCCATAAACAGGGACATCCTCTATGCCGTAAACCCAAGGGACGACAGGGTCGTGCGGATTTTTTCCCTGAATTTTGATAAAAAAGAAAAATTTTCACTCGAAGAACCGCTGGAAAAAAAGAAGAACTGGAGCGATTACATAAAGGGCGTGATCTCCATGTTCCTTGGCAGGGGCGCCAGGCTTAAGGGAATGGATATCGTGGTATGGGGTAACGTTCCCATAGGTTCGGGACTCAGTTCCTCAGCCGCGATGGAAGTAGGGATGGCTGTTGTCCTGCAGAAACTGAATAACCTGAATTTTTCGCCGCCGGAACTCATTAAAATGAGCCAGAGGGCTGAAAATGAGTTTGTCGGCGTGTCCTGCGGGATAATGGACCAGTTCATTTCATGCCTTGGCAGAAAAGGAAGCGCGATCTTCCTTGACTGCAGGAGCCTTGAATACGAATACATACCCCTTAATCTCGGAGATATCAGGATAGCGATCATAGATACGAAGATAAAAAGAGAACTGGCAGCATCCGCCTACAACCAGAGGAGGGGTGAATGCGCGCAGGGAGTTGAACTGCTGCGTAGTAATATCAAGGGCATAAGAAGCCTCAGGGACGTGACCACTGATGATTTCAACAGGTACAAGGCGTCTCTGCCGCCGGTCATAGCAAAGCGTTGCGAACACGTTGTTTTTGAGAACAAGAGGGTCCTTGATTCGCTGGAGCTGCTGAGGGAAGGGGAGATGAGGAGGTTCGGCAGGCTCCTATACGATTCACACGAAAGCCTGAAGGATCTTTACGAGGTAAGCTGCGCGGAGCTGGACCTGATAGTTGATACTGCAAGGGAGGTAAAGGGAACGTTTGGGTGCAGGATGACAGGAGGCGGGTTCGGCGGATGCGCGATAGCGCTTGTGAAGGAAAGCTCAATAAATGATTTTGTGAAGTTGATGGAGGAAAGATACAGCGCCAGAACAGGTAAAAAACCGGAAATTTACGTGTGCGAGACGCAGAACGGAGCCCTGAATTCGTAAGCAGCAGCTTGACTTTTTTGAAAAAATATGATAGAATATATGTAAAGAAAAGGTGGAGGTGGAATCATGAATAAAAATATTTTTATATTTGTAATTGCGGGCATGATTTTAGCAGGCGCTTCCATTGCGGCAGCCGGGGACGGCTACGGGAACCACGTCGGCGAACTGAAACAGCTGGACATCAAGGTAGTCTATACCAATTTCTTTTACAGAGACGGCCAGGGATACGCGGTATATTATATCGGCGGACCTATGTCCTGCGAGATCCACGTCAGGAACACCGGAAACCGCACATTTAACCGTCTTGACGTCACCGCCCAGCACCAGTATTATGAAAGCGGGGTATGCGACAGGTGGTGGTACCAGAATCCGAGGACCGTTGCCTTCCAGAAAGGGCAGCCTCTGCCGGGTGATACCCGCAGGACCTGGACCGAGCTGTCTCTGGGCCCCGGAGAAGAGCTTGTCCTGAACATGACCTACAGCGTGCCGCTTGAAACCTGCGACGGCCTTGACCAGACCTGCGTGAGCATCAAGCACACGAACAACGGCGGCGAGATGTCAGCTCTTTTTTACTACAATCCGGAATGCGGTGTTTTCTGCCCTCCGCCTCCGGCAACCGCGAACCAGTAAGAATTTTATCTGGCAATATCTGTTAGAGAAAACCGCCGGATCACCCGGCGGTTTTTTGTTTTTCCCCGAAGGGATTCCTTTGGAACTTGACCCGCCTGCGCAAAGACTTCATAGCCTTAGTACTCGCTATTCGCGAGAAGGCTATGAATGCTACGTCGGATCTTCGCTTTCAGGGCATGAAGGAATAGCGGTTTCGCTTGACATTTTTAAGGACTTCTGATATAATATATAAACTTAAAGTTTAATAATGGGGTGCCTGGTTCCCACCTTTTTCCTTCAGAACAAACAATAAAGATAAGGAAACTAATGTTTTTGGAGGGGTTAAAATATGAATAGAATATTAGTAAAAGAGCCCGAAGTAATTATGAGGCATGGAAAGCCTTCAGCAGTAATTCTTGACATTAATAGTTACAGAGAGCTGCTGGAGCGCGCTGAGGATGTTGAGGATCTTGAAGAATTAAAACAGTTAAGGAAGAAACCTTTGAAATTCCGTAAACTCAGCGAATTTGTAAAGGAATACTCATTAAATGTATGAAATCCTGATTGAACATAAAGCTGAAAAAGATTTATTGAAGATTCCTAAGACGATAACAGAACGAATCGTTAAGCATATTGTTTCTCTTGGGGATAATCCTCGCTTATACGGAACAAGGAAAATTGTCGGAAGTAAAGATGACTGGAAGATGCGGATCGGCGATTATCGTGTTATCTATGAAATTTCTGATGAAAATAAAATTGTACGTATTTTCAGGATAAAGCACAGAAAGGATGTGTATAGATAGTCTATTTTTCAAGGCGGCCCTCCTGCGCAGATACTCAACAAATCTAAGACTTTCCTATCCCTACTACGCTAAAGCTTCGTAGGGCAGGTCGGAGAAGATTTGTTAATACTTCCGCCTTCGTGAAAACCCAGCAAACCTAGCTCTCCATTATTCATGGAAGGTTTGTTGGTACTTCGGCGGACAGGTCGGCGGGTAAACTCAGCTTTTTGGTTTTCACTGACATCTAACATCTGATCCCTTGTCCCTGTGTTATGGCGGCGTGCCTCGGTATGGTCCCCGCTGCACGGGAACTCTTAAATGGGATCCTCTCTATGATTTAAGAAAGAAATGATTTAAATATCAATGTGGCAAAGAGGGAAATTAAGGGCAGGGGAAGATTAGGCAAAAGGAATATAGTAGTGGCTCTGATATTGCAGTTGATTCTTCCAGCAATGTCTATGTGATAGGAAAGTCCCATAACGGTTCAAATGATGACTATCTGACAATAAAATACCGTCAGTATTAATACAGAGATAAGGGAGTAAGGTTTAGAAATTGATGGGGTAGATCATTTCATTTTCGCTTGAAAAATTTGACTTTTTTAAAAAAATATGATATAATATAGTTAAAATAAAAGTTAGGAGGATCAGAGACCATGAACAAGAATATTTTTGTATTTGTGATCGCCGGCACGATTTTAGTAAGCGCTTCCATTGCGGCAGCCGGGGACGGCTACGGGAACCACGTCGGTGAACTGAAGCAGCTGGACATCAAGGTAGTTTATACCAATTTCTTTTACAGGGACGGCCAGGGATATGCGGTATATTATATCGGCGGACCTATGTCCTGCGAGATCCACGTCAGGAACACAGGAAACCGTACTTTCAACCGTCTTGACATCACTGCCCAGCACCAGTATTACGAAAGCGGGGTATGCGACAGATGGTGGTACCAGAATCCCAGGACTGTTGCCTTCCAGAAAGGGCAGCCTCTGCCGGGTGATACCCGCAGGACCTGGACCGAGCTGTCTCTGGGCCCCGGAGAAGAGCTTGTCCTGAGCATGACCTACAGCGTGCCGCTTGAAACCTGCGACGGCCTTGACCAGACCTGCGTGAGCATCAAGCACACGAACAACGGCGGTGAGATGTCGGCTCTTTTTTACTACAATCCGGAATGCGGCGTTTTCTGCCCTCCGCCTCCTGCCGGTGGAAATAAGTAGAATATTTTCCGCATTGTCAGTTTTTTTAATCCAAACAAACCGCTGATCCAATGGCGGTTTGTTTGTTTTTCTTGACCCGCCTACGTAAATACTCCGTCAATGACATGTCTGGTAATGTTTGGGAGTGGTGTAGTGATTGGTATGACAAAAACTATTACAAAATTTCCACCCTGGTGGGGTAGTTTCGGGTTTCGTTGCGCTATTTCAGTAAATGATATCAAAAAATAAAATATTTTGGTAGCGTATGAAGTTACCTCAAAAACTGTACCACTTGATAGAAAAAAGTGTAGTGAAATACTTTCAAGAAAACTTATTTTTGACCGTCGAATACAAGCGGTTTTTTTTTGTGATTCGACTACGCTCAGTATGGATTTGTAGCCATTTTCTTGACATTTATTGAAATATTTGATATACTAATATACTATACTAAATAGTATAACTAGAATTTAGAGGTGAGCAAGATGAAATTTATGCGAATTACCGTAGAACCCGATAAGATGGGAGGGATTCCTTGTATTCGTGGTCTCCGTATCCCGGTTGCTACAGTTGTTGGAATGGCGGCTAACGGAATGGTTACCAGGGAAATCCTTAAAGAATATCCTGACCTTAAACCAGAAGATATTAAAGAAGCACTGTTTTTTGCAAAGGAAGCATTGTGATTTTTTTTGACGAGTCCCAAATTAGAATTCAGAATTTACCGATTAGAAGTGAAGAAGAGTAGCGATATAAAAATGAACAAAAAAGAATTAAAGGTAGAAATTGCAAAATTATTTAAATCTATGGATTATGTTGCCGATAGATATCTTTCTAAGACTAAAATAAACAAGAAAAAATCAGAATTAGGTTATAATATTTATCAACAACTCGGTTTATTATGGGAATTCTTAAGTCTTCAATGCAAGCACTGGGATGGATATAAAAAGAAGGGAGATAAATTTTTATGCAAAATATGTAGAAAGGTAAAGGGAATAAAAGAAAAATATTATCTTCTGCCGGTAAATGGGGGGAAAGTTATTGGCCGTATGGTTAAACCAGGGAAAGATAATTTGAGAAAATTGTCAAAAAAAGAAGCTGAAATTGTAAATGATACAATTAAATTTCACGGCGCTAAATTAAATGTAGCAGTATTTAAAGAGTACGCAAGTAAATTTGGCAAATTAGATAAGGAAATAAATGTTGCTGCCGATAGGGTAGTTACTCTCGAAGAAAATGGGTTGGTCGTTGATATCAGCGAATATATAACCGGAATAAAAACAAAAAGGTTCAAAGAAGGGGGCCGGATATATGGTGGTTTTTTATGGGAGCTACCGAAAAAGATTCTTAGAAAAATGCCGATAATACTATCTTATGACAAAAGCGGTAAGTTAGCAGAGATAGAGTTGATTCATCTACAGAAAAAAATGTAGTTATTATTCTGTTCATGAATTCTGGGCATTAATTGTCAACAGAGTGACAAAAATGCCTTATTTCTGAAATAAATGTCACTGTAGTGACACTTTCGTATGAACGCTGAAAGACATAAAAAGAAAGCAGAAGAAATAGAGAAAAGTTTACAGAAACTTCTTCCTGATCCAAAAGGAGAGAATGTCGTGGCAGCTGTTGAATATAGTTCATCTTTTGAGTGTTTACGATCTTGAAACAAAGTGGTGAAGTGTCATAGTATCAAAGGAGGATTACAATCGACATTTCGATCGTGAAAAAATGTTCTCGTTTGAAATTGAGCTCTCATGCAAAGAGCGAGATGCTTAATGAAGAGTATGGGTTTATTAGAGAAGAGGAAATAAAAGAAGCAATTCTTAATGGAGAGATAATCGAAGAGTATCCAGAAGATAGGCCCTATTCTTCCTGTCTCATACTCGGATTTACAGAAAAGAAAAGGCCCTTGCATATTGCCTGTGCTCCGGTGCCAGGAGAGGATTTATTAATTGTTATTACTATATATCAGCCAAGTCCATCATTATGGATTGACTACAGGAGGAGAAAATGAAATGCGCACTTTGTGGTGGGGAACTTGAATCTAAGACCGTGGAGGAAGAGGTTGTCCATGGAATTGACAGGGTTGTAGTAAAAGTGAATGCTGAAGTCTGCATGAATTGCCATGAGCGATATTTTTCAGAAGGTGTTGTGAATAAACTCATCAACTTGAAAGAAGATTTAATTAAAGGCAAGACAAAATTGCACGAAATCGGCAAAGTATATGAACCCGTAGGAACAAAATAAAATAATATGAAATTTCAGATGTGATTACTGGACTGTTTTGAAACTTCTGTCACAACAAGGTTTTGCATACACAATTTCAAAACTGACAGGTTTTTGGCTCTCCGATGCCCCGATGCTGAATGTCGGGGATACGGAGCGAGACGCTACGTTGGGTTAAAGATTTGTGGCGCCTGCGTCCTTTGCAAAAGAACGATGGTTTAATAATGACGAACTTCCGCCTGCGCAGAAACTTTGTAATCTTGTACCTCCGCTATTCGCGGAAAGATTACAAATGCTTCGGCGGACGAGTCGGCGGGTAAACTCCGCTTTTAGGTTTTCACTGACATCTAACATCTAGTCCCTTGTCCCTGTCTTATGGCGGCGTGCCTCGGTGTGGTCCCCGCCAAACTGACTGGCAGCTTGCCCGCCAATCCGTGTGGCGGGGGCAGGCTGTTCCGACTTCCCGGTTTCCGCAGTTCTTGGCCAGATGAATAGAAGGATAAACTATCAAAACATTTGAAAAATTAGGATTTTTAATTTCTTGGTGTTTAAGGGAAAGGGTAAACTTGACAAAAGGGAAAATCTGACTATAATATAATATGAAAATTGGAATAATATTAGAATGGCATGGATGGAGTTGCCACTGCGCTGAGCAACATAGCAGCTAATAACTCCTACTAGAAATATCTGGTAGGAGTTTTTTTATGTTTTGGGGTTGTTTCAAGGCATATAATTCTAATAAAATTTAAAGGAGGGATGGTTAAATGAGATGGACTATTTTTTCAATCGGGATGGGAATTGCAGGGATACTCTTTGCTTTTTGGACATACCTAAGAGTTTTAAGCAAAGAAGAAGGCTCGGACAAAATGAAGGACATTGCTTCTCAAATTCATTTGGGGGCAATGGTTTTTTTGAAAAGGGAATATCAGATTATTATTGTTTTTATGATAATTGTATTCTTTATTCTTGTTAAATTTATAAATTTGTGGACAGGCGTAACCTTTCTTTTTGGGGCAACTTGTTCCATGCTCGCCGGATTATTCGGGATGCAGGCTGCCACGCGGGCGAACAGCCGAACATGCCAAGCCGCCATTAAAGGGGGAATATCAGAAGCGCTGAAAATTGCTTTTTCTGGCGGTTCAGTAATGGGGATTACTGTTGCCTCCCTGGGAATTGTTGGGATCGGAATTGTTTTCTACTTCACAAAAAACCCTTCAATTATTAATGGGTTTGCCATGGGGGCAAGCTCTGTTGCCCTTTTGCCCGTGTCGGAGGAGGAATCTATACAAAAAGCGCTGATGTGGGCTCAGATTTAGTGGGGAAGATAGAAGCGGGGATCCCGGAAGATGACCCGCGCAATCCGGGAGTTATTGCGGACAATGTTGGTGATAATGTCGGAGATGTCGCCGGAATGGGGGCAGATTTATTTGAATCCTACGTTGGTGCAGTTATAGCAGCAATGGCCATTGCCTCATTAATGCAAAATCCCTTCAAGTGGATGAGCATTCCTTTGATCTTGATTGTCCTTGGCCTGGTTTCTTCGGTCATAGGGATTTTTTCAATGAAAATCTTAAAAAGGATAACTCCCCAGTCTGCCCTGAGATATGCGACCTATGTAAGCGGAATTATTTTTATTGTTGCCTCTTTTTTGCTTATGAGATTTTATGGGTGCATAAATGTATTCTGGGCAGTATTAAGCGGGTTGATTGCCGGGGTATTGATCGGGGTGGAAAGCGAATATTTTACAAGCGGCCCCCCCCATTAAAGAGATCGCAAAAAGCAGTCAGTCAGGTCCGGCCACTACGATGATCACGGGTTTAGCCACTGGATTTGAAAGCACGATTCTTCCTGTTTTGACCATTTCGCTTGCCATTTATGTTGCTTATTGTTTTGCCGGAATTTATGGGATTGCGATTGCCGGCGTGGGGATACTTGCCACAATAGGGATTGTTATGTCTACTGATGCTTATAGCCCGATTGCTGACAATGCCGGCGGGATCGCTCAGATGTCAGGGCAAAATCCTGAGGTAAGAGGAATTACCGATAAACTTGATTCCCTGGGAAACACGACAGCAGCAATCGGAAAGGGCTTTGCCATTGGCTCTGCCGCTCTTACGGCGCTTGCTTTCTTTTCTGCTTACCAGAGCACCGCAAAACTTCAGGCGATAAGTCTGACCAATGCCACTGCTCTTATAGGAGTGTTAATCGGAGCGCTCATCCCCTTTGCTATTGCCGCGATGACAATGAAAGCGGTTGGGAAAGCAGCGGATGGAATGGTAATTGAAATTAGAAGGCAGTTTAAGGAAATCGCCGGGTTAATGGAAGGGAAGGCAAGGCCGGAAACAGGAAAATGTATTGATATTGTAACAAAGGGAGCGCTGAAAGAAATGATCTTACCCGGGTCTGTCGCAGTGATTTCTCCTTTATTGGTAGGTTTTATCCTTGGCCCTGAAGCTTTAGGCGGATTCCTGGCAGGAGCGATTGCCTGCGGGGTTTTATTGGGGATAATGATGGCTAACGGAGGAGCTGCATGGGATAAAGCGAAGAAGTGGATCGAAGAAGGAAACCTTGGAGGAAAGGGAACATCAACGCATGCGGCAGCAATTGTTGGTGATACAGTCGGCGACCCCTTTAAAGACACCACCGGCCCGGCCATGAATATTTTAATTAAATTAATGAGCGTTATCTCGCTGGTTTTCCTTCCCCTCTTTTTTATGACAGTGGGTAAATTTATTCTTCTCTCTCGGGACGGGGGGGAGAGAAATAAGAGCCGCTTGATGCGCCCGGAATCTTGTTTCTCGTGAATAATATCATGATCCAAATCCTTATTTTATAAAAGACTAACCGCCAATTTAGTGGCGGTTTTTGTATTTTTATATAAACATAAACTACAAAATTCCTTGACTTTTAAAAGGTTTTATGATATAATTGTATATTGTTCAGTCAATTCTTAATAGATAAGAATTAAATAAAAGGAAAACAATGAATAATAATACGGGTTATTCAAATCTTTCAAGGGATGAGCTTTATTTGATTTCCCGCTCGGAATTTGAAAGGCAAAAACTTATTACAGGGGAATTTGTGAAGAAACTCTTTAGCGATCCAAGAAAAGCCGCAAATATCCTTGATAAACTCACCAGAAAAGGACGTCTTATCCAGATCGAAAGAGGTAAATACGTTTCTGTTCCCATAAAAGCTCCCAATCAATTATGGACGCCAAATGAGTTCATCATTGCAAAGCTCTGGATGGGAGATGTTCCTTATTACATCGGATATTTTACCATGTATAATTACTGGGGTTTTACTGAGCAGGTGCCCCAGATGGTATTTGTGCTGAATATCGGGAAATCCCGGACTAAGGTGATAGGTAACGTGAAATACAAAGCAGTCAAAATTGATAAGCGAAAATATTTCGGTATTCAAAAGATAAAAATAGATGGCGAGACCGTCTGTATTAGCGATAAGGAAAGGACTCTTGTGGATTTCATTTATAATCCAGTCGGTTCTTTCGAAAACGTGGAAAAAATATTGAAAGATAATTTAAACAGGATCAATATTAGAAAATTTATAAAATATCTCATTTCTTTTCCGGTAAGTTCTACAAGAAGGAGAGCAGGTTATATATTAGAGAATCTAAATTCAAATCTTCAGTTAAACAAGCTGAGGGATACTATAGGCAGCGACAAAACTTTTTTTACATTAGATCCGTCAAACCCTTCGCGAAAAGGGAACATAAACAGCAAATGGGGGATCATTGTTAATAGATAGGGAAAACCTTAGAGAGTTAATACCTGCCATTGCAAGTAAGTATAATTTCAGGCAGGGAATTATTGAGAAAGACTATTATCTGACCATTATACTGAATAATATAGAATTATTATTAAGCAATAAGCTCATTTTTAAAGGCGGTACTCTCTTAAACAAAATCCACCTTAACTATCATAGATTAAGCGAAGATCTGGATTTCACTTATTTTGGTGGGGAAACGTTGAACACGCGCTCTCAAAGGTCAAAAGCTATTGTTCCTATCAGAGAAAGAATGAGCGAGTTCCTGAAGCAACTGGGCTTGAAAAGTGAAAAACCAAAAGGAGAGGGGTTTAATAATTCCACCCAATATATTTTTTACGTGACTTACCCATCTTTTATTACCGCAAGGGACGAAAATATAAAAATTGAAGTTTCATTGCGTCAACCGCCTATGGACAAGCCTGTTCATAACACAGTTAAACATTTTTATCAGGACCCATTCACCGGGGATAACCTGATCCCGAATAATAAAATATTGTCGCTTTCTTTTAATGAAGCGGTAGCCGAAAAACTCAAGGCGGCCATTACAAGAAAAGATAAAGCAGTGCGCGATTACTATGATTTATGGCATATAGCCCAATCCGGGTTTGATTTTCAAAATGAAAAATTCATCGAATTGCTGAAAAAGAAACTGTCGAATGAAGGATACCATGGTGATTTCAGGCATGATTTTGGTCTGAATGAAGGCACTGTTAATTTATTGCACCGGCATATCGAGACTGATTTAACGCCTGTTATACGATTGAATGAACAGTTTGACCTTGACAGAGTTTTTGGGAAATTCAACGAAATTCTTAAAAGCATGGATTTTTAGAGAAATCTTAAATGGATAAATCAGCTCAAATTAAAATTATAAAAGCAAAAATAGCGCAATTAGAAGTAGAGAAAAAACATCTCGCTGAACAATTAAGCGAGATCGAAGAAGAATCTGTTTCTTCCCAGGTAAAGCTCGCCGCGATCCCATCCTGTAATTCCTCTCTTTCCGGAAAATCTTTTATTGTTTCGGATGATAAAATCAAACTATTCCGCAGTTTATTCCACGGGCGCGACGATGTTTACGCGCGTTTCTGGACAAGCCGCAAAACCGGGAAATCCGGATATAGCCCTGCCTGCAAGAACGAATGGGTTAAAGGCATTTGCGTAAAACCTGCTTCTAAGTGTTCAGATTGTTCTAACAGAGCGCTTATTCCTTTAACCGATGATATTATCAGCAGGCATTTGCAGGGTGAATATGTTATAGGAATTTTTCCTATGCTGAAAGGCGATACCTGTTATTTCCTTACAACTGATTTTGACGGAGAGGGATGGCAGGAAGATATTACTGCATATAGAAAAATATGTTCGCAGCATGGCATACCTGTTGCAATTGAACGTTCGCGGTCAGGCAAGGGTGCGCATGCCTGGATATTTTTTAGCGAGAATATTCCTGCGGCAAGAGCGCGAAAAATGGGTAGTTTCCTGATCACGGAAAGCATGGCTAAACGCTACCAGATTGACATGAAAAGCTATGACAGGTTATTCCCTAACCAGGATACACTGCCAAAAGGTGGTTTTGGCAACCTGATAGCATTGCCCTTTCAGAAGAATGCCATACTTCAAGGCAATACTGTTTTTATTGACGATGATTTTAATCCTTACTCAGACCAGTGGGGATTTTTGTCCGGTTTGAGAAAGATGACTATAACCGATACTGAACGAATTTCAGATAAAACCCCGGAGAATAACCGGATTATCGGGACAGGTATAAGTCCTGTAAGAGAAAATGAACCTCCCTGGATAAGGCTGGCATCCGGAAAACGCAGGCAAAAGCCTGTGATAGATAATCTGCCGGAAAATATTGAAATCGTTACAGCTGATAAGCTGTACATAGCGATAAAGGACTTACCCTCGGCTCTCATAACCCAGATTAAGCGGTTAGCCGCTTTTCAGAATCCGGAATTTTACAGAAGGCAGAGCATGAGGCTATCCACAGTCTTAACTCCAAGAATTATATCCTGTTCTGAAATTTCAGACGTTTATATTACGCTGCCAAGAGGCTGCCTGGACGATCTGTGCTGTTTATTAAAGGAATACGGTGTTAAAATATCTTTGAGGGATGAAACTTATCAAGGGGAAAGAAGCGATTTCAGATTTCAAGGCTCCTTAAGCGAAGAGCAGAAAATATCCGCCCAAAAGATACTTGAAAATAAGATCGGAGTTCTGGTTGCTCCTTCAGGAATAGGGAAAACGGTTATCGGGATCTACGTTATAGCGCAAAGAAAAACAAATACCTTGATTTTAGTGCACCGCAAATCACTGTTAGACCAATGGAGAATGCAGCTGTCTTCTTTCCTTGGTATGGGTTTAAAAGACATCGGAGAAATAGGCGGAGGAAAAAACAAGCCCAACGGGATCCTGGATGTCGCAATGATTCAGAGCATGGAGAGAAAAGGCGTAATAAACAATATAATAGAAAACTACGGATTTATCGTGGTGGACGAGTGCCATCATATCCCGGCCTTTACCTTTGAAAGGATATTAAGCCATGCAAAAGCAAAATACGTACTGGGCCTTACCGCAACTCCATACCGCCGCGACGGCCATCAGCCAATTATCCTGATGCAATGCGGTCCTATCTGCCATCGCATCACAGAAAAACGAGATGTTTTTAATTGCACTATGATTCCAAGGGTGACGGAATTTACATTTGAATCATCTGAATCAGAGCATATCAGTAAAATATGGTCAAGGCTGATAGCCGATGAGCGGCGAAACAAATTAATCACGGATGATATAATAAAAACGGCGCAGGCTGGCAGGCATCCTATCGTGATTACCGAAAGGAGAGAGCATCTTAAAATATTGGCGGACAGACTTAACGAAATGGCCGGAGATCTAGTTATTTTATATGGAGGATTGGGAAGAAAACAGCAAAAAGAAACAATGGAAAAGTTACGGAACTGTTCCAAAGACAGTAAAAAAATTATCCTGGCGACAGGTTCCTATATCGGAGAAGGATTTGACGAAATACAGTTGGATACATTATTTGTAACAATGCCTATTTCGTTTAAGGGCAAAGTAGTCCAGTATGCCGGCAGGCTCCATCGCGAATGCCAGGGCAAACAAGACATTCAGGTATATGATTATGCGGATGTGAAGGTGCCTTTATTGTTAAAGATGTATTTGAAAAGGCTGAAGGCTTATAAATCTATGGGGTATAAAATTTTGGAAGAAGCCAGTGTGCAGAAAGGCTAAGAATTAGATTTACAGGATTTTGCAGCGATTTTTCCTTGACTTTTTCTATTTTTTCCTGTATAATATATAGGTCTATAATATATTCAAGATTGTTATTTAATTTAATAAACTTAAATTTATCTAATATATAGAACAAAGGACCAGGAGAGCAGCGGTATTCCAGGTTTATGCCCGCCTTTTTTATATATAAACAGAACCTGATTTTCTCGCAGAAGTGACTGGTTTTGGTCACTATTTGGACACCGGAGAGGTGTCAGAAACAATATGTCCTGAAAAACCCTTATTTTATTCGTGCGCCTGTAGCTCAGGTGGATAGAGCAACGGTTTCCTAATCCCTTCCATATGGTCCTGAAAAGTGCTTGAAAAATAAGGATTTTTATTATTTCTCAATCGTTTTTCTCGGTTTTAAACCCCAAAGTATTTCACTCAATTTCACTGTATTTCACGCAATTATGGACACTATTTGGACACCAGCTTTCGAAAGGAGTATTATTAAAAGAAAACAGCAGTTAAATTTTACCGAGTAAAATAGCAGCACTCGGGGGAAGGATGATAAAGGGAATCTGTCAACAACGCAAAAAGCTTGCAGAATTATTTACTATAGGTATATAGAAAATCAACCCACTCAATCTAAAACTAAACCGAGTGGGTTTTTGTTTTGTAATATTGACCTAAAAAAGGAGGCCCTAAATGTTTAAAAAAATCTTAGTTTCTATTTTTCTTTTTTCCCTGGCTATTCCCATTTATGCCAAGCAAAGCACAGAAGTTAAAAAATAAGGAGCTTTTTAAACGTCTTTTAAAACGTTCTGGTTTACAGAATACAATTATTATTTATGGAGAAGTTTGGCTTAGTAAAAAAGACGAGAGACCAACGATTGAGATTGATTCGGTTGAATAAATCTTAGAACAAAAAGGAAGAGACGTGGTTACTTATAAAGAAATTCAAGATTATATAAGGAAAAAGTATAATCGTTTAGTAAAGACCTGCTGAATAGCTCATATCAAAGAACTGAATAGTTTATCTTTGAAAAAAGCACCAAACAGAATGTCAGAATCTATTTGTTCAAATCCATGTCCAAATTGGGCACGTCCCTTGATTAAAAATGCGATGAAGTATTATAAAATGATATGAACAACTTATCTATTTCAGAAAAACTGTTTCATCTCAAAAATGGGGTTAAATCGAAACCAGATAAGCATTAAAAAGTAACAAAAAGTTTTAGAAAGGAGGTAAATCGTGGCGTTAATTAAATGTTCAGAGTGCGGAACAGAAGTGTCAGACAAAGCAGAAAAATGTCCCAAATGTGCTTGCCCAATTGCAGGCATAAAAAAAGAAGAATCACATATAGGAGAAAGAAAATTAAAGTGTCCTAGATGTGGTTTTGAAGGAGATGCAAAAGACTTTCCCAAGGCTTTTTCGGGGTGTCTTGGAATAGTTCTGTTTCTATTATTTATTATCCCGTGGATTATTTATTATATCTTGACAAGAGACAAGGTAAAATGCCCAAAATGCGGGAAGATGTTTTAGCCTAAGCAATATATTTTGAGTATAGTGTCCCACCCTACCTTTAATCCACCACAAGCAGATTAGGCAGGTGGTTTAGGAATTGATGGGGTAAATCAATGGAAAATATAGAGGAATGTATTAATGGATTAAATAGTAGAGACTCTAAAACCAGGAAACACTCTTATTTTAAGCTTGTTCATGAAATAGGCAAGCAAGCCATTCCCGCGCTCATAAACACGATGAAAAGCAACAAATATCCAAAAAATTATCTTAGCCGGGTATGGTGCACGATAATTAATATAGGCGGGCCTGAAGCTGAAGAGTTTTTCATGAATATATTACGCGACAACAACAATTCCTACAAAATTGACGCCGTTGCGGCCCTGGGAGAAATGAAGGCAAAATGCGCCGTGCCGTTTCTTATAGAATCAATACAGGATAAAAATTTCAACATCAGATTAAATTCTATTGTGGCGCTGGGTTTAATAGCGGATCCTGCGGCCGTTCCCTATTTAAGGGTGGTGCTAAAAGACAGTAACCCTAAAATTCTTGAAATAGCGATTTTTTCGCTTATTTTTATAGGAGATGTAGATTCCATTATATTTATAAGAGCATTATTAAACCATAGATTAGCCGACGTAAGGATGGCCGCGCTGGCGGCAATGGGTCATATGGGAAGCAAGTGCGATCTGCAAGTTTTAAACCGGATGGTTGAGTGCGACCGCAGTGGAAACATCAGGGATATGGTTTCCACAGTTGTTTTGGCCATAGAATCGATGGAAAGAATTCCGAGGAAAGTAAAAGTTATAACAATTCTCGAAATAACAAACAGGACAGCATTTGACCCGCATAATGAAGTTTTCGTAAAAGGCGAGGTAGAAGAAGTAGGGCATATCCTGAGAGTTTACGCGAGATTTGAAGAGGCATATAACACGGAGTTTGGCTGGGTAGGTCAGGAATATGTGGAAATAATTTAATATCGTCCGCAGGTTCGCCTCAGACCAAGAAAGACCGATGTCAGACTGAGGAAATTAGAGAAAGAAGAATAAAAGGGGAAAATTTCAATGGACGGGAATAATTTCTTCATCTCACTATCTAAGTATAGACCCGAGATAGGCAGAGACCCGAGAGAAGATTTTCTTACAGAAGCCTTTGCTTATCTTCTAAGGCTTGATAAAGAGCTTTTATCTCAAATCGCAGAATATCTTTTAAGAAATTCAGGCATAGTGGGAGCCCGTGTTATAAGAGAGATTTCTATTTCCATTAATAAGGATGAATCAGTACTAGTAGAAACCCAGAAGTCCCACGAAAGTGGCAGACCAGATCTGGAGATAAGCGGCGATAATTTTTTGATTGCAGTTGAATGCAAGTATGGTTCAGGCTTGGGTAGCAGTCAGCTTCAAAGGTACTTAAAAGACCTTCAGGGTGGGGATAAAGAATACAAGTATCTTCTTCTTCTTTCTGAAGAAAATAGAAGCGTGGATGCCAGGACTCTTAGAAATTCCTGTTTCCTGCGAAACAGCAAGTCTGACAGAGATTGTTTCCTTTGGTCAGAAATTTGTAGAATAATCCTTAACCGCAGCAAAATGCTAAATGCAAAATCTGATGCAAATATTAAAAAAGTGGTTATAAGGGATTTCCTGGATTATCTAGAGGAGGAGGGCATGAGTTACAGAGAACTAAAAGCTACTGATTATAATGAATGGGAAAGAACTCGCGTTTTTCTCAAAGGACTCAGAAAGACGTTTGAGAGTATTTGTTCCAATCTTCAAGATTTATATATTAAGAGAAAGTTGTTTAGGAAATATAGTAATAGATTTCTAACAAATTTAGAGCAAAATCCCATTTCAACTAAGTATGACGGAGACAAGAAAGATGATACGGGAATATATCAGAAGTTTATTTTTAGGCACTATAGAAAGGATAGATTAGGTTTCATTGTTCAGCTTTATCTGTATCATGGGGATATAACAATATGGATGGGTGTTGCCTGGAGTAAATCCGTAAACGACCGGCTCGCAGGTAGATCAAGATTTGAGAAAATAAAGAGATATTTGAAAAAGAAATGGGGCAGAAATGGAGAGATTTGGGATAGTGAGAATTACGGAAGTAGCTATAGCAGAGGGATAAGACTGAAAGATTTATTAAAAGGTAAAAGAAATAAAAATATAGAAGAAGCGCTTATTTCTTACTGCAGGGATACTATGAGAGAAATTGAAAAAACAGGCATAATTGATTTAATTATCAGAAGGAGATAATACCCGAAACTCTGATGAAAGGCTGTAGTCTATGAGAAAAGACGTCAAGGATTTAATCGACAAATGTTTCGTCGAAGGAGCTAATCTCCGCGGTGGATATACTACCTCTCGGGTCGTTGACGGCGAGACTATCATCCGCCATAACGAAACCATAGACCTTCTGCATCCGGGAGACAAGCATTTCGACGACGCGGTTTCCGAAGCAGTCGATAAGGCATTCGGCGCAGATGCTTCGCTATATACCGACGAGGCGCAGAAGGAGATCGAGGATTATATCAAGATGAAGCTTCAAGGTTGTAAACCAATAAAACGTAAAAAGAGGTAAAGTATAAATGGATATTCTCGGTCTGTCTATCTCCGGCTTGCTCGCTTCCGCGCTTTTAGAGGAGTTGGAGGAAAAGAACAAGGAGAAAGAAACTGAACCTGAGCCTGAAGCTCAGCCTGAAGAAGAGAAGAAGGAAGTGATTTGGGATGAAAAGACCATGTCGATCGAAGGGATGGGAAGAGTGAAGTTCTTCAGGCCCACGGAGAAGATCGAAAAAGAAGCCGACGACTTCTATCATTCCAGCCTTGATAGATTCATTAAGAGCGGCATGAAGACAAGGATCGCCATAGAGCAGGAGCTTAGGGTCAATGGAGTGATAAATGACGAGACGGAAAGGAAGCAAGAGGATCTGAGGAAAGCCATAGCTGATGCCACGGCACGCCTGTCCGGTCCAGATGACCCCGCGGAGAAAGAAAGGCTTGTGGATGAAATAAGGGAGATGAAAAAGAACTTATTTGCCTATATCGACCAGTCAGCCAGGCATTATCATGATTCCGCTGAATCCGCGGCTGAAAAGGAAAAGTGGCTTTTCATTATACAGAAAAGCGCCTTTGACGACAAAGCGGAGCATCTCCTCTGGGATACGCTGGACAAGCTTAAGAAAGACGCCGCTGAAAAGGAAAAGACGGTATTCAGGGTTGTAATGGAGTATATGTGTTTCGTCCACAAGACGGATGAGTTTATACCAGACTTCAGAAACCTGGTAAACAAGTATTGACGTGCTTCAACTTGATTTTGAGCCACTACAGACGATAGGTAGACAAGAAAAAAAGGAACATCTGAAAAAAAGATACAGACGAAAATGATCAGGAGATGATTAATGATGACGAATGGGGCATTATAAAATATGAAGACAGTAGATGGAAGTCTTCTTCGGGATATGAAAAATATCCTGCTGTCAATATCACCTGGTACGGCGCTAACCAGTATGCTAAATGGGCGGGAAAACGGCTTCCAACTGAAGCAGAATGGGAAAAAGCCTGCCGGGCAAGTTCAAATACAAAATATTGTTGCGGGGAAGTAGAGTCAAATTTAGTGGAATATGCCTGGAATGGTTACAATTCAGGCAATAAAACTCATCCTGTGGGACAGAAAAAACCCAATAGTTATGGGATATATGATATGATTGGAAACGCCTGGGAGTGGTGTTCTGACTGGTACGATGCAGACTATTATAAGAGCTCCCCGTATAAAAATCCTCAAGGACCTGATAGCGGAAGTTTACGTGTTATGCGCGGTGGTTCATGGAACAACTTTACCGTGATGTACAGGTCCGCAAATCGGTATAGTCTTGATCCACGTTTCAAATGGAACGGCAATTCCATTGGATTCCGTTGTGCTCGTAGTAGTGCCCAATAATTCTTTATTGATATATATAGATTAATAGGTAGCGTTTAAATAATTGTTGTTTTTAAGCTCTTTGAATCCTGAATTTATATTGTAGTATAAGCCTTTTTGTGATATGATGGGGTAAATTACATGTAACATCACTCACAAGGAGGCTTAAAATGCAACACTGCAAGCGAAGAAAACGATGCCCCTTTTGTGGAAACCTTAATACCATACGCCACGGTTATTTCCCGTTCAAAAAAGGCAACCGGAAAAACAGGAGGCGCTGGTATTGTCTTGACTGTCAGCGTTGCTTCATTCTTCGCAGACAGCGGTTAGAAAAAAGGGCAACGCACTTCTACTACGATAACGGCGACACCTACAGGACTGTTTCTAAGGAAGTCGGGCTTTCCCTGCCCACCACATACTACAAGATCAAGGAACTGTCGCTAAGGTGCAAAGACCCCCATGAGGTAAGCGGGGAGCTTAAGCCTTCTAACTGGTCAGGATACATCCTGCTTGACAGTGACGCACTGTTTGTTAAGGGAATCAGGGAAAACCTCCTGTTAAGCATGGATGCTTCCACACAGGACATACCCGCAGCAACGCTTGCAAGAATAGAAGATCAGGCAGCATGGGAGATTCTATTAAGCCTTCTAAAGGAGAAAGCAGTTTATCCTTTAAAGGCTATCGTGTCTGACGGAGAACCTTCTGTCTGGGCGGCAATTAACAAGATATTGCCGACCATGCCCCACCAGCTCTGCTTGAAGCACTACCACAGCTTTATCTACTACAGGATAAGGAACCAGATCACGAATGCAAAAGGCAAGTGGCGCAGCTACGATAAGTTCATGAGTGACGTATACCACATGCTGTTTGCCAACAGCGAAAGAGAAGTAAAGGAATCATTAGACTGCATCGCAAGAAACTATGAATTCAGGGGTTTGAACCTAGCCGGCATAATCAAAAAGATATATCTTGACTTTCCCCTGCTTACGGTTCATTTCAGGCATCCGGGCTTGCCCAGGACCACCAGCTCCATAGAAGGCCTGATAAGCCGCCTGGACGCAAAGATCAACCTGGCTGACGGATACTGGCGCCACGAGACAGCCTGGGCTACCTTTGACCAACAGCGCAATGGACGAAATTTATGACCGAGTAAAAGTTGGCACCCCTGTCGTTATAGTCAGGTACAAAGATGGAGGGGATCAGGGAAAATCCCTTTCCTGGCTTAAGAGCAGGCAGCATATGATTATGAAGTTTTTAGGGAATTTTATAAAAAGAAAATAGGAAAGCAGGCGAAAATGATGAAAAATATATCTATAACAATGAGATGAGAAAATGAAAAATATGACTCTTGCAAAAATAATAGCCGGCGCAGCCATTGCTCTGTCAGCTTTTTTCCTTGGAAAAAAAGCGTATGACACCTACAAATTTGACACATACAGGCTGAGCCTGTATGAGTGCGTTTGGGCAGAAAGGAATTTCAGGAAAAACCCAAGCCCTCAAAACAGGCAGAATTACGAAGACAGGCAAAAAAGTTTTCAAAAGATTGACAAGGAATACAAGGATATAGATTACAATACAGACTGGAATACAATCGCCCGGGCATTTGCGAAAAAGGGATATTATTTTGACAAGCCTTGGATTCCTTTTTCAGAGCCCCAGAAATTCTATCCCATGAACATGGGCAGAATCATTGAAAAAGGCGAGTTTGAATTTAAGGAAAGCGGAAAAAAAATGAGCTATATTCTATACGCTAACGAGATTTATTCCACTACGGAGGCGAATATAGAAACAGACAAGGAAAGGCAGAGAATATATTCCATTAACGGGATTTTTGCCGCAGTCAATAATACTCTTATCAGAAATGAAGCTAGGAATGAATACCGCTCATGGTTAAAAGGCAGAAAAGAGAGAAGAAACAATCCTGAATCGATAGATAGGCTGAGGGACAAAGTCTGCGGACAGGTTTTCAGTGAAATCAGGAAAAAAGGTGGGGAAGTGAGCGAAAAAGAATTTGATAAGGAATACACCAGGCTCGCAATACCAGAATCAATGTACCATGAGGAAGGCCATGCCCTTAATGGCGGCATGTCATTTTCTGAAGTCAGGCCTTTTTTATATGCAATAATCCATTCTGACTCCTGGCTTACCCTTGAGCTCATTGAAGAATTGCTGCTGTCAACAGAAAAAAACAAACTATACAAATACGAAGAGCATTGTAAGTCGGCACTCTACATTTCCGAAGAGCTGGGCAGGCAGGGTTTTTCAAGGGACAAAATATGCAATGCAGATTTAAAAAAAATCCAGGCCGCGGCCCAGAAAATCTACGACAATTACGACCCCGAAAAAATAAATAAGGCCAGAAAAGGCCCTAACATAATCTATTACGGGAATTTTTAAAATTCTTTCTTGGTATACTCCAGCCTGATATTAAGCAGCTATAGACGGCAGGTTGTTATAAGAAATTGATTATATAGATTCATTTCTTCAACGAAGATTAAATCCTTATGCTTTTTAAAAACAACCACCGATTTCACGGTGGTTTTTGTACTTATGTATAAATTCTTGACCCGCCTGCGTGAATACTCCGTCAATCCTAAAACTCCGCTATCCTACTTCGTTCTACTACGTCCTTCGGACTTCGAAGAATAAACTAAAGCTTCGGAGGACAAGTTCGCGGAAGGATTACGGATACTTCCGCCTACATAGATACTTAACAAACCTAAAACTCTCCTATTCGGAGAAGATTTGTTAATACTTCCGCCTTCGTGAAAACCCAGCAAACATAGTTCTCCATTATTCATGGAAGGTTTGTTGGTACTTCGGCGGACAAGTCGGCGGATCAGCGCTCTATTGGCACCAAAGAATAACGGTTTCGCTTGACATTTTCAGGGACTTCTGATATAATATATAAACTTAAAGTTTAATAATGAAGGCAAACTGCTTTGAAAAGATATATAGCTAGAGGTGAATTATGGAAGATCTCAGAGAAATTAGGAAAATTATTAAACATCAGAAAAAAGAATTAGAGGAAAAATTCAAGGTAAAGAAGATCGCTGTGTTCGGTTCATTCGTAAGAGGCGATCAAAACAAAGAAAGTGATATTGACATTCTGGTGGAGTTCAGGGAACCGGTAGGTTTCCTTTTTGTCCATCTTGCGAACTATTTGGAAAAGATACTTGGAAGGAAGGTTGACCTTCTGACTCCCGATGCGATTAAACCGAACAGAAGAAACTACATAATGGAGCATTTAGTTTATGTCTAAAAGAGAATGGAAGCTGTTTATCGAGGATATCCTGGAATCCATTGCTTTGATTGAAAAATATATCAGGAAAATGGATTTTAATAAATTCAGCAAGGACAGAAAGACAATTGACGCAGTAGTAAGAAACCTTGAGATAATCGGCGAAGCATCTAAATATATACCCGGAAATATCAAACAGAAGTATAAAGAGATTGACTGGGCAGGGGTTGTTGGGCTCAGGAACAGGATCGCACACGAATATTTTGGGATAAGCGCAGAAATAGTATGGAATATTATTACTAAGGAACTTACGATTTTAAAAGAGCAGTTGAAAAAGATTTAAATATATTTCCGTCGGTAAATTTGTAAAGGCATAAGAAAAGGGGACAGTCCCTCCCGATGCAACATCGGGATGGGACAGTCCCTGAAAATAAGGCGGCGTACCGCGGTGTTGTCCGTTTCGACTTTTCGGTTTCAGTATTCCTGCCAGTTCTGAATCGCAGGATGAACTACAAAAATGCTTGAAATATAATGGTTTTTAGGATTTTTATCCCCCGGAGCCTCAAAATTACCTGGCTATAGTGCTAAAAAGAACCATCGCAGAAGGCACCTGCTCAAAGCCGGCTACAGATTCAACCGTCAGACGAGGGGATGGGTTAGAAAATAGAGCAGAAGTTTCTTTTTATGGAACGGAGAAATTATTGATGAGGTAGACATGCCAGTAAATGTATGTTTTTCCTAGTGAATAATATGAGCCTACTCGGAATGGAGTAGGCTTTTTGTTTAACTTAGGAAAAAGGCACTTTAGAATGGTTCAAAGGATAGTGACGATATGGCAAGCAATGCTAAAAGCCAATTTACGTTTCCGGTCGGATACCATAAATTTCATAAAAACCAGCTTTTTAATTTCCAGCTGAACCGCTGGTATTCCCTTGGTTATGCCAGATTTGAAGATATGAAAGAGGCAGGCCAGAAGATAAATAATTTTAATGATTGGAAAAATGAAATGCTGAAATTGGCAGATAAAGCAGTTTCTGAAGATAGATTAATGAACGCAGCATTTTATTACCGGGCAGCCGAATTCTATACATTTCCCGGCGATCCTGACAAGGAACTCCTGTATGATAAATTCATCGATCTCTTTTACAGGGTTTTTCAGAGTGGCGAAATCGAAAGATTTAAAATACCTTATAATGAGGCATGCCTGCCGGTAATGAAAATATCCTCTGCGGGCGGGAAGAAGGGGACCATAGTCATGCACGGCGGGTTTGATTCTTACATTGAGGAATTTTACTCGTGGATGAGGTATTTTTCAGATAATGGCTATGAGGTGATTGCTTTTGAAGGTCCGGGGCAGGGAGCTGCGCTTAAAAAATACGGTCTTGGGCTGGATTATGAATGGGAGAAACCGGTAAAAGCCGTTCTTGACTATTTTAAACTGGATGATGCCACCTTGCTTGGAATATCAATGGGCGGGTGGTTTTGCTTCAGAGCAGCAGCATTTGAGCCGCGGATAAAAAGAGTTATAGCTTCAGCCATTGCATTTGATTATATGAAAAATATGAATGTTGTGCTTAGGGGAATCCATACATGGTTTTTTAAATACTTCAGGGATTTTACAAATAAAATGGCAATAATGAAGATGGAAAAAGGAAAAGGGATGGGAAAGTGGATGATGCAAAATATGATGTACATAACAAAGAAAAAAATTCCTATGGATGCATTTGAAATCTGGATGCAGATGAATGAGAAAAACCTTCATTCAGATTTGGTAAGACAGGATGTACTGATTCTTACTGGAAGAAACGACCACTTCATTCCTTTTAGGATGCATGATATGCAGGTAAAAGCATTGACCAATGCCAAATCCGTAACCGCCAGGGTTTTCACAAAAGAAGAACAGGCCCAAAATCATTGCCAGATCGGAAACATAGGTCTCGCTCTTGACGTTATGGTAAAATGGCTTGAAAAAATATCATAACCCAACGTGAAATTAAATTTGAACTACTGCAAAATGTAAACTAATACAAACGCATTAAATAATTTTACATGTAGGGCAGGGCTTTCAGCCCTGCATTAAGCAAACCTAAAAGGTTTGCCCTACAAAATATGTCATAATATATATTGCGTTTGTATTAAAAGCAGTAGTTTTTTTGTTTTCGTTCGACTCAACTCAAGATTTCTATACAAATTCTTGACTTTTCGTTTAATTATGATATAATATACTATCTTAAATTTATTCTTGAGGTATACCTTGAAAAAGGTTAGATATTCATCGCATTTAATTGCAAGGATAAGAATTAGAAAAATTCCGTTTGATTTGCCAAGGAAGATTTACAGCGAAGCGGATGAGTATTACTTTGATAAGAAGTGGACAAAGATATGAAGAAAAACGTTAATTATGATCCAGAAAGCGATATTCTGTATATTGCCACAAAAGGCGGGGAAGAAGAGGAATTTGTGGAAGTTGCTCCAGGCGTAAATGTTGAACTGGATGAAAAAGGTGAGGTTATCGGTATTGAAATACTCAACGCATCCAAATTCTTTAAACCAATTGCCAAACCTCTATATCGTCAGATGGAATTCGCTAAGGTGTAGATAGCTTGTTTTACTGCTGCAGGGCAGAGCAATCTCTGCCACTGCAAATACTGTGCGATAAATCGCACCGCTACAAAAAATTTTGGAGGCGGCGTACCGCGGTTGTCGCTTTAACACCATTCTTTGTTGAATATAAAATCTCTGCTATTCTTGTCCAATTAAACAGAAGACCAGATTATGGTTCTGGAATCTCTTTTCAGCCCGGCTATTATGCAGAAAAATGGAGAAGGATAAGAAGATTATACAAAGAAGGTTATAAATTCAACCATTTGGCAAAGAAGTGGGAGAAGCACTAAATTTCACATAATTTTGGCACTTTTTGGACATTAAATTAAAATTGCTTTTTAAGGCAGTTTTATTTTTTTCTTGCTATTTATTAAATATTTGATATAATGTAGTGAAAAGTAAAGATGCAGTTCCTGACGCGCTGACAAAGAGGACCAAAGATGAACAAAAATAATCTTCCCCGCAAATTTATCATTACAGGATTATTTACTGTTTTATTTATTTTTGTTTTTTTGCTCTGCGGATTTGCCGAAGTTTATGTTCTTAAAAACGGCAACCGCGTCAAGGGAAAACTGAAGAAAGAAACCGACACTCATTTTATTATTGATGCCGAGGGATTGGGGGAACTTTCTGTCGCAAAGGATACAGTGGAACAAGTCCTGAAAGATGAAAAGACCATCGAAGAAGAAAAGATAAAATCATTACAGACAATTGCTCTCGACAATTTCGTTACCCGCCTTGTCCGGTCCTACCAGTCGCAGCCGGATTCAAAACCCTTTCCGGTGTTGGCAATTATACCATTTCAAGCACAAGAACCAGCTCTGCTTGAGAAAAAAATAGGGTTTGGAGTCGCCGAGGTAATTACAGACCTTTTGGTCCAGAAGCATCTGAAAGAATTCCAGATAGTGGAACGCAGTAAGCTGGAAGAGATGCTGTCTGAGCAGAAACTCAGCATGAGCGGGGTCATAAGCGACAATTCCGCTATCAAGGTAGGGCAATTAATTAACGCTGACATACTTCTGTTGGGTAGCGTATCCAGAATAGGCAATAATTATTCCATAAATGCCCGACTGGTTACGACTGAGACCGGAAAAATCCTTTCAGCTGAATCAATGTCTCCCTCATCAAAGGAAATAGAAAAGGAATCCAGGGCTTACATAGACCTTCCCGAGAATTGGGGAGTATGTTATAGTGTCAGGTATATGGGTTTGACACCAAAAGTATGGGGAAATTTCAATTCAGGGCTAACATCAGGCGGAAAGCCTATAATGTGGACGAACGATTCTGATTTCAGGAGCGTTTATTTCTTCGGTTTTGCTATTCGCTATTTTCCAATCAAAGACATCCTGATTGAGTTTCAGTTAGCTCCAAATCTGATTTCGCCTAACACGCACGGTATAGTTGAGTATGTTGACAGTAGTTGGCACAACAGACGAGGCGCAAGTCTTTTTGTGGAGTTTGACGGGGCTGTCAGCTGGGTAAAGAAATTCGGTAAGTTCTATACTTATCTTGGAGGAGGGGCGCTCTGCACTTATAGTTCTATCCCTGACGTGTCAAAACAAAACAGATGTACCAAAGAAAGTGGTAGTATAATTCCGCTGGTAAGAGGTGCAATTGAATGGCGTTTCAGGAAAAGGGTTGGTATTAACCTTTCTGTTGATTATTTTCCTGTTACAAAAGAATTTACGGCGGCAACAATAAATGGCGAAACACCCCCAATGTTCACCATTGATCCTTTAATGATAGCCATCTTCACCGCATTTTATTTCTGAGGGGAAAATGATACGAAAAAAACAGTTCGTAATAGTCATGATTATTGTGTTTGTTCTTGTGGCAGGTAATGTCTTTGCTGATTACATTGAAAGGGAATGTACACTCATTGCAGAGAAATTTGACAGGGTTTGCAGGCAGAGCTTCCCGGAGACTCAGCCGGCGATTGCCATAATCCCGTTCACCAGCAGAATGACCGACCTGCAACAGCGCAATGTCGGATTCGGCGTTTCAGAGTTACTTACAAGCAGCATTGTCAACAAGAAGACCTTTACTGTCCTTGAGCGCAGCCAGATTGAAAAGGTGCTCGGCGAGCAGAAATTATCTCTGACAGGATTGACTGCGGATTCTACTTTGAAAGTCGGAGAGATGGTTGGGGCAAAACTTATCGTTACGGGAACAGTTGATAAAATCGGCGAAAATTACAGGATAAATTGTCGTCTCATCTCCGCAGAAAATGGGACTGTACTTGCTTCTCACATAGCAGATTTCAGGATTGATGAATTTGAGAAAAAGGCAAAAAATTATATCATACCCAGAAAAGAAGCAATAGGAGTTTATGCCGGATACCGGATGGTTCCAATTACGCACGTAACGAACTCACCCGTGACTGTAGGAGGGATCACGTATTCCAATGCCAGGATTCTTTTAGATATGCTGAGCGCGATTTGCGTGGGAAGCAGGTTTTATCCGGTTGATAATTTGGTAGTTGACCTGTCCTGGGCGATGCCCCGTTTTGAATACTCGGTGGACAGATCAGATTCTCAGACTGACACGGTGCGGAATCAGACAGGTTACTCAGACGTTATCCTGACAGTGAGCTGGGTATTGCCTTTAAGTCCCAGAATGGATGTATTCCTGGGTGCCGGAATTGACTATTTCAGTAAGATATTTCCGCTCGTGACTGCAGGTTTTGAATGGCGGCCCTGGCAGACAATCGGAGTCGCGCTGTGGGTTTATTACCGCTTCGGTACAGATATCCTTTCAGTCAGCGGGGCCGGTGGCAATTCCATTCCACCGAGGCCAATCTTTCAGTTAGACCCCCTCTCAATAACGCCGGTTGTCTCTTTCTACTTCTGAGATAAAAAATAGTTTTGGTAAAAAGTACAGCAAAAGAACCGCCGATTACGGACGGTTTTTTTTGTCCTTCGACTGACGCTCAGGATGAATTTCATTCCAGATGAATTTCACAGAAATTCCCCATTTTTTCCTCCCCCTGTATGGGGGAGGATTAAGGTCGCCTCTACGGCGACCTGCCGATGAGGTATGGTGGGGGTAAAATGAACAATATTATTCCCTCCCCTCAATCCCCTCCCACTAAGGGGAGGGGAGTTAAATGAAGTTGGGGAATTTCTGGAATTCCACTGGAATTTCATTCATTTCTTGACATTTATTAGATTATTTGATATACTATTATATTGTCATAAATTTCTCATTGAGGGCGAGTTTTTAAATTGAAAGAGAGTATTCGGTCAAATGACTATTGAGTTGGAATGGATAAAGGCAAGAATAAGAAATGATGAGTATGAAGTGTCCTCACACGCTGAAAATGAACGTCAAACAGAGAAAATTTCTTTGGATGAAATTGAATCGGCTATTTTATCTGGCGAAATATTAGAAGATTATCCTGATGACCCAAGGGGGCCGAGTTGCCTGGTTCTTGGATATATTAGTGGCGGGTGTCCTGTTCATATTGTGTGCGGGAAGACTCCATCAGGAATAGTCCGCATAATTACAGTTTATATTCCATGTTTACCAAAGTGGATTGATGAAAGAACGAGGAGGAAAAAGTGAAAACATACGATGATTGCAATTATTGTGGAGGAAAGGTTACAGAAAAACTTGTTCCCAAAGACTGCTGGTGGGGCGATAAGCTAATCGCTGTCATTAACCATGTTCCTGCTGGTGTCTGCGAACAATGCGGCGAGAAATATTTCCGGGCAAATGTTCTTAAAAAGGTTGAGTCGCTTTTAAAAGAAAAAAAGAAATTAAACCGGAAAGTCTGCATTCCTGTTGGCGAATTTGCTAAAGTATAAAAATAGATAGGGACAGACACCTCGAAAAATGTTGAAGCAACAATGGCGGCGTACCGCCATTGTTGCTTCAACATTTCCTGCTATTGAATACAAAATCTCCGTTTCAGTAGGAAAATTAAACAAAAGGCCAAATTTCGGTACCAGAGTTTCATTACAGCCCGGCTACTACACAGAAAAATGGAGAAGAATAAAAAGATTACACAGAGAAGGGTATAGATTCGACCACCAGACAAAGAAGTGGGAAAAAGTAAAAAATAGAGCAGTGGTTTCTTGATCTATCCAGTCGAATTTCGTTCCGCGTTTTTTCTTCCCATTTTTTTCTTCCCAAAAACTTGACTTTTTCTCAAAAAATTGTATACTATTAACAGTAATGAAAATTGGGGATTACGTATATATCCACTTGAAAGAGTGGGAGAGTATGTATTAAGTTGCATCTAAAGCTGATAAAGCCATGATAAGCCACTTGTCTGGGAATTTTTAGCGAGAAGTATATATTTTTCCATGCAAGTGGCTTTTTGGTTGCAAAAAGAGAAGAAAAATGGGTAAGAAGTTAGTGATAGATGTTATTGTTTTGGTTTTAATTTTATTTTTATTCCCCAGTCTGTGTTTTGCTCAGGGAATGGGCAGCTCTACTGGTATTGGTTTAATCTATACCCAGATATCCAGCCCCAGAGCAGAAGGAATGGGTGGAGCTTTTACTGCAATGGAGGGCGACGTTAATCTTATTAACTACAACCCTGCAGGCCTGGCAAACCTAAAGGATAGGGAATTCTCCTTGGCTTACTTGCTTGGGTTTGGAGAGTTAAACTTTGCCAACATTCTTTACGGCCAACCTACAAAGTGGGGTGTATGGGGAATTAATCTTGCCTATTTTAACGCTGGAAATATTGAGCTAAATTTCTCTGATGGCTCTGTTCAAATTCTTAATGCCCAATCTGACTATGTCATTCTTCTTTCATATGCAAAAGAATTCTTTAAAAACCTTCCTTTTGGTATAAACTTAAAATACTACTCATCCTCTATTCTTCAAAGAAATTACACTTCTGCCTGTGCATTAGACCTCGGCATTCTCTACCACACTCCTCTTGATGGATTAAATTTAGGTTTTTCTCTCCAGAACCTTGGCACAAAAATTAAATACTACCAGACCGAAGCA
>Ga0210051_1000791_pt1 | contig 30795 bp, 24 predicted proteins | sample CryGey092014_all_FD_185464 | JGI IMG/M metagenome (GOLD analysis project Ga0210051, IMG submission 185464) | Groundwater microbial communities from aquifer - Crystal Geyser CG23_combo_of_CG06-09_8/20/14_all (SPAdes) (version 2) | ecosystem: Environmental > Aquatic > Deep subsurface > Groundwater...
GCAGGGTTGGATCTCTATTTCATCGTTCAAGAATTGAACAGCTTCCCTCAGCGACTTTACTGGATAGACATTGATATCCTGAGTTATGGCTGCCTCTCTTGCATTTTCCTCTGGCAGAAGCATCTTTGTGAAGTTATTCTCCTTGCAGGAAAGAGCTATGGGAAGCGCACCTCGTATCCCCCTCAGTGTGCCATCAAGAGAGAGTTCTCCTGCTATTATGGTTTCTTCGAGTTTATCCTTCTTTACGGTACCATTTGCAGCGAGAATGCCAAGAGCGATAGGAAGATCAAATCCAGAACCTTCTTTCTTCATATCCGCAGGGGCAAGGTTCACGGTTATTCTCTTCAGTGGGACTTCAAATCCTGAGTTCTTTATAGCAGTCCCTACCCTATCTTTTGACTCTTTCACTGCTGCATCTGGCAGACCGACGGTTGAAAATGTAGGAATACCCCTTGCAAGGTCAACTTCTACCAGAACAAGGTATGCATTTATTCCCAGAACTGCTTCAGAATTTACACCTGCTACCATATCAACTGATTAAACGAATTAAATAGAGTCAGCGGATTAAGCAGATTAAACGGACATGTTAAAGTTATTGAGTTATTAGGTCATTAAGATTGTAGGCACAAATTCAATTTGTGCTATTGCCTGTCTAGCGACAGGTAGATCTGCACGGTTTGAAACCCTGACTGCCGTCAGGCAGGCGTGCCTACATATTTTTTTGACGCAGATTTACACTGATACAGATTTTAGATTGTAGTATTATCGCGACTAGGAAGTCGCTCCCACAATAATCTAATGACCTAATTACCTAATGACTTAATTACAGTCTTTATCTGTGTCTGCGCTAATCTGCGTGCATCTGCAGTTAATTTATGTACCCTTTTTGCTTCACCAGGCAGAAAACTCGCTATGGACCCACTCTCGGTCCTTATTATAATCTCCCCATCTTCGCCCAAGTTAATAAATTCACCTCTTACAACCCCGTTCTCAGTTTCTATCTCAACATATCTATCCATAAAAGACAGGTATTCTCTCACACAATCCATTATGTTTTCCCTCGTTAGGTTACTCTCGAAAATAGAAAGAAATAAGGAGAGTATTGCCTCTCTACTGGCTGGTATTCCAGTTTCTATCCTTACAGATGTTGCACTCTCAAGGGGAAGTACAGTTTCGTTGACATTCATTCCAACTCCAATGATTGCAAGTTCCCTCTCTGTCTCAATCAGTATGCCGCATATCTTTTTGTTGCCTATTACAATATCATTTGGCCACTCAATCTCTGCCCGAAGTCCGCATTCTTCCTCAAGTGTTTTAGCAACAGACAACGCAGTCCTCATAGACAGAAGCGGAATCTTCTCTGTAATGAAAGAAAATGTAAGTGATTCTCCCTTGTGAGAAGACCATACCCTTCTAAACCTTCCTCTCCCTCTATATTGCTCATCCGCTACAATTACATATCCTGGCCTTCCTACTCCATTTTTGATGAGCTCTTTAGCACGGTCCTGTGTGGATGGTAGCCTTTTATAGAAGAGAAATTTCTCCTTTGTAAAGAGCCTACTCCCATATATTCTATCAATATCCATCATGAAAAAAATCAAAATGCAAAAACCAATCACACATCTAACAAACTAACCAACTATCCAACCAACTATCCAACTAACTAACCAACTATCATCTATATTCTATCACTCTTATCTCAATATTTCCAACAAGGTCCATTATCTTTGCCCAATCCTTGAGTCCACCCTCTTCAAGTGTAATATGTGTGGCGTCTGCTATTATCTGATTGAATGTCGGATCCACCTCGACCCATCTTCCCACCCATACTTTATTCCACGCATGATAATAGAAATAGCCGTTCATACATACTAAACCAACACATATGTCAGTGGGAATTCCTGCTGCTCTTGAGAGGGCACAGAAAAGGGTACTATGTTCATTACAATCACCTTTGAGGGTTTCAAGAACATCCAGAGCACTCGGGATTGTTGCAGATGGAAAATCTTCCACATTCTGCGATGTCCAGTTCACGAGTTCTTTTACTTTTTCCCAATTATTTCTTGTGCCCTTTATTATTCTTGCAGATTTGTTTCTTATTCTCCTGTCCTCCACCTGAATAAGTGGAGTGTCCTCAAGGTATCTCTTTAGCTCTTCAGGAACCGGCCGAGGCTTGACTCTACTGCACCCGGAGCCTGGTGGAGATTTTGGTATCAACTTCTCATCTGGGCCAATACTTTTCACTGTGAGTGTATCACCTGAAAGTTCCTGCTTGCCTGTCTTTTTGAATCTTCCCTTCACAATTGCCTTGAGATAAATTACACTCCTCGGATTTTTTACCTCCATACCAGCGGGTATGGCAAACATTGTGAGTATCTCTGGAGATGTCTCTCCAAACTCCAATGCCTTTTTCTTATTCTCTTTGACCATCAGAACACCCATAGGTTCCTCTGACCGTAGTATCTCCCCATTCTTTCCCACCCAGGTTGTTGATTTCGCCCCCAGCAATTCTGTCTCGATCTTTATAGAATCACCTGTCTCCTTTATTATACTTACCTTTACCTGATTGACTGCAAATATGGTGGGGTCAAACACAGAAAGCAACAGATTCTTTCTTAAGGTAGAGACAAGAAAAGGAATTGACTGGGACACATATACATCCCCATCAAGTTTTATTCTCTCACCTCTCTCTCTACTTCCTGTCTTCACGCTATATATAAGTTCTTGCTCTTTTACCTCTCCGTTGGATGAGATTTTCTGTGTCTCCGATTCGAGTTCAAATGAGAATTTTTTAAGTCGGTATTCCCTATCAAGTTCATACACCGATGATGTCTCCATACTCCTCTTCGTTCCCATCATACCTAGTCTTATAAACACTATCTCCTTCAAAATATACCCGCTTTCTGTGGGTTTCATATCTATTATTGTATAGCCGATCTTCTCACCACCAAGATACATTCCTGAGAAGTATGTTGCCATTATCATAAATTGCAAGAATAGAGACATTATTTCTCCTTTTGCAGCCACGGATTGCACGGATAAGATTAAATCAATGTGAAAAAGATTATAAATTAAATCAGTGGAATCTGTGGCTTTCTATCTATTTATTCTGCACTGTTCACAGTAATTGCAAAATCAGGACATTTATATTCACAAACAAGGCATCCCGTGCAGTCATCTTCTTTCACTGGCTCTGCCATCCTGTCTTTTCCTATTGCAAGGACATTACGAGGACAGAAGGCAACACAAAGGTTGCATCCCTTACACCAATCTTTATTTATTTTTATAGTATATTTCTTCACTATGGCAATTTAAAGAAGTATTGTTCGCACGGTTAAAACCGTGCCCTACAGTCCATTCTTCACCACAAAGGGCACAAAGAGATTACAGATTTTAGATTTTCTTTGTGAACTTTCTACCTGTCGGTAGACAGGTGTGGTTAGAATCAGTCCTTCAAAGAAGTTCCTTAAAAAGTTCTCCTACCTCCTCGGGTTCGGATGCAACCCTAATCCCTACGCTCTCAAACTTCTCTATCTTCTCCTTTGCAGTTCCAGCCCCTCCAGAGATTATCGCACCAGCATGCCCCATCCGCTTACCGGGAGGTGCAGTCTTTCCTGCCACGAAGGCAACAACAGGCTTGCTTACATTATCTCTTATGAAATCCGCTGCATCCTCCTCATCATGTCCTCCGATTTCTCCGACCAAAAGAATTGCTTCTGTCTCGGAGTCTTCTTCAAATAGCTTAAGACCGTCTATAAACTTGAGCCCAATGAGGGGGTCTCCACCTATACCTATGCAGGTTGACTCTCCAAATCCCGATTTTGTTATATGCGAAACGAGTTCGTATGTGAGGGTTCCACTTCTTGATATAACTCCGATATTACCCTTTCTAAAAATGTTTGAGGGAAGAATACCTACCTTGCTTTTGCCCGGTGATATAAGCCCGGGAGAATTTGGGCCTATAAGCATAACCCCCCTTTCTCTGTAAAACTTTAATACCCTTGACATGTCAAGCACAGGTATACCTTCGCTTATGCACACAACAATCTTTACTCCTGAATCTCCTGCCTCAAAGAGGGCATCTACCGCAAATTTAGCAGGAACAAATATTATGCTTGTATTCGCCCCTTCTTTCTTTACAGCATCTTTCACCATATCATACACAGGAATATCCAAGAAGTTTTTCTCCCCTTTACCGGGTGTCACTCCACATACCACCTTCGTACCATATTCAACCATTTTCTCTGTATGAAATGAACCATCCCTTCCAGTTATCCCCTGGACACACACCCTTGTATCTTTATCAACAAGGATGCTCACATAACCCCCATAGTAATACCAGAATGCAAAAATTCTAAATCATAATTCCTAAATCCTAAACAATTTCTAATGCCCCAAATTATAAATTCCAAACTTGTTTAGTACATTGGAGAATTGGGATTTAGATATTGTTTAGAGTTTCGAATTTAGAATTTAGGATTTTAATCCTTGATATGTAATTTTTTTCTTCTAACCGGCCTTCGACAATTCTATTGCCTTTATTGCTCCTTCCCTCATAGATGGAACAGGAACTATTGGAGAACCCTTAAGTATCTTCTTTGCCTTATTCTCGTTTGTCCCTGTGAGTCTTGCCACCATAGGAAGTTCTATCTTCATCTTCGTTGTAGCTTGAATTATGCCCTTTGCAACATCATCACACCTTGTAATACCACCAAAGATATTAAAAAATATTACCCTTACATTTCTATCTGTAAGAAGGATCTCCAGTGCCTTCTCCACCTTCTCGGGCGAAGAACTGCCACCAATGTCAAGAAAGTTTGCAGGTTCTCCACCATACTTCTTTATAAGGTCCATAGTTGCCATTGCAAGACCAGCACCATTGACAACACACCCTATATCTCCGAACAGGGGTATATACGAAAGACCCGCCTCCTTTGCTGCCAGTTCCTTTTCCTCCCCGGGATCAGGGTCTCTCAAGCTCTCAATCTCAGGATGTTTTGAGATTGCATTATCGTCAAGTACTACCTTTGCATCTGTAACCCAGAGCCTTTCTTCTCCATCGAGTGCGAGTGGATTTATCTCAGCAATCTGGGCATCGCATTCTGCAAACAGTTTATAAAGTGCTATTACTATATTTACACTCTGGAGTGCAAGTGTCTTGCCGTCAAAGAGTGAGAGTGTTATCTCCTTTGCCTGATGGGGAAACAACCCATACACGGGATCAACCCATAGCTTGGTTATTGCCTCGGGTTTCTCTCTTGCAACCTCTTCAATATCCATTCCACCTTCTCTCGACGCCATAACGAGAGGAAACTTCTTATCCCTGTCCATTATTACCGCCAGATAGTATTCCTTTTTTATATCCACCGCCTTTGCTATCAATACCTTCTTCACAGGGAGGTTTTTAATCTTCATAGCAAGTATACTCGTGCTATAGTTCTTTACCTCATCAACTGTTTCTGCATACTTAACGCCACCTGCCTTTCCCCTTCCACCTGTATGGACCTGCGCTTTTACCATAACAGGACCATTATACTCCATTGCAATCTTCTCTGCCTCTTCTGGGGTTGTGGCGACTTTACCCTTCTGGACAGGAAGACCGTACTTCCTCATTATCTCCTTAGCCTGGTATTCATGCAGATTCATCTATTCTCCCATCAAGGAAAAAAGAAAATCAGACACAGATTAACGCAGATTTATAAATCAAGAAAAGCAGTGGCAAGTTTATCCCGTCTTTCCTGACATAAGCGCAACAATTCCCGGGAGTTTTTTACCAGCAAGGAATTCAAGCGACGCCCCTCCACCCGTTGATATGTGGGTAAAACCCTCTTCAAGACCGACTTTGTTTATTGCAGATGCTGTATCCCCTCCTCCTGCTATTACTATTGCTCCTCTTTCTTTTGCATTCTTCAAAGCAAAGGTAATTTGTCTTGTGCTGTTTGAAAATTTATCAATCTCAAATACACCGGGAGGGCCATTCCACAGAATAGTTTTTGCAGATTCTATCTCTCTTTTGTAACGTTCTATGGTTGAGGGTCCCGTATCAACTCCTATCCAGCCGTCGGGTATCTCCTCTACAACCTTCACTTCAGCATCTTCAGCAATCCTGTTTGCAACAATACAGTCGGATGGAAGTAACAATTTATCCCCTGCCTTGTCCAGTATCTTCCTGGCAACATCCAGCTTGTCCTTCTCCAGTATAGAATTTCCTATTCCCTTGCCTAAACTCCGGAAAAAGGTATAAGTCATTCCACCACTTATTAGTAATTTATCACACTTCGGCAGAAGATTTTCTATCACATCTATCTTTGTTGATACCTTTGCTCCACCGAGTATTACTAAGAAGGGGTGGGGTGGTGATTCACACACTTTACTGAGCCACTTGATCTCCTTTTCCATCAAAAATCCGGGCATTTTTGTCTTCATATAATATGTTACCCCTACTGTTGATGCATGCGCACGATGTGCTGTGGCGAAGGCATCATTCACATAAACATCGGCAGACCCTGCAAGTTTTCTTGCAAATTCCGGATCGTTCCCCTCCTCCTCTCTGTAAAATCTTAGGTTTTCAAGAAGAATGGCTTCACCGTCTCTGAGACCCCCAATTGCATTTTCCACCTCAGCTCCGATACAATCAGGAATAAATTTAACAGGTCTTGAAATTAAAGAAGATAATCGTTGAGCCACGGGTGCAAGACTCATATCCTTGACCTTTTCACCCTTTGGCCTTCCAAGATGGGAGATAATTATAAGCCTTCCCCCTTTATCAAGTATATACTTTATGGTTTCAAGCGACGCCTGAATTCTCGTATCATCGGCGATCTCGCCTTTCTTTAATGGGACATTGAAATCAACTCGCAGAAGAACCTTTTTACCTTTGAAGTCAATATTTTTAAGCGACAACATAATTCCCCCTTAGATGACAGAGAACACCACTAATTTTCGATTGACTATTGACGATTGACAATTTAAAATTTTCTTTGTGAACTTTCTACCTGTCGGTAGACAGGTGTGGTTAGAATCAGTGTTGTTATTTGCACGGTTGAAACCGTGCCCTACAGATTTCCCGGTTGTGCGATTTGTAGGCACAAATTCAATTTGTGCCAGCACGATTTGAAATCGTGCCTACAGTCCATTTTTCACAGCCTTTCGCCTATATAATGAACAAGATCTACAACCCTTGATGCATATCCATATTCATTGTCATACCATGCGAGCACCTTTACGAGATTGCCAATGGTCTTTGTTTCATACGGATCGAATATCATAGAGTGGGAGTTGCCTATGATATCACAGGAGACAACTTCATCTTTCAGATATTCAATATATCGTGGGTTTCTTTCGGATGCCCTCTTGAAGGCGTTATTTACCTCTTCCTTCGATGTTTCCTTTTTTACAGTACATACAAAGTCAACAAGGGAGGCATCAATGGTTGGAACCCTGACAGAAATAGCATCCAATGTTCCTTTCAATTCAGGGATGATTATCTCAATTGCCTTTGCTGCACCTGTAGTAGTGGGAATTATAGAGTGGGCAGCAGCTCTTGCCCTTCTTAGGTCCTTGTGTGGCGCATCTATAAGCCTCTGGTCTGCTGTGTATGAATGGATTGTTGTCATAAATCCTCTTTCTATCCCGAATATCTCGTGCAATATCTTCACCATGGGCGCAAAACAGTTCGTAGTGCAGGATGCATTATCAATAACATCATGTTTCAATGGATCATAAATTCCCTCATTCACACCCATGACAATTGCACAGTCAGCGGGTGTCCCTTTTGCGGGGGCAGTAATTATAACTTTTTTTGCACCCGTCTCAAGATGTAGAGCTGCCTTATCCCTCGAGCAGAATTTTCCTGTTGCTTCTACTACTATATCGGCTCCAAGGTCTTTCCATGGAAGTTTGTTAGGTTCTTTCTCCGTAAATGTGGGAATTTTCTTTCCATCTACAACTACCGTCCCATCGCTTCCCTGCACATCCATATCAAGTACACCATAGGTAGAGTCATATTTGAATAGATGTGCCAGTATCTTTGCATCTACTATATCATTTATCCCTACAATCTCTATCTCTTTATCCTTCATTGCAATCCTATTAACAAGCCTTCCTATGCGTCCGAAGCCATTTATTCCAATCTTTACTGCCATATTATCCCCTTGTAATTATACTGGCATTATCAAAAATCTAACCACACCTGCCTACCGCAGGCAGGGAGAGCACAGAGGAATCAATTCAAAATTATCAATTATCAATGCAAAACTATCAATTTGTGAAAAATCATTTTAAATTGCTAACTGCTAATTTTGCATTTTACATTGTTTCTTTTTCTCTGTGACCTCTCTATAAAACCAATCTCTTTATTCCATCTTTTTTAAACCATAGAGAACACGAAGTGTTTTTAACACAGAGATTGTGGCCCATCAAGAATTTACTTAAACTTATCTTCCCCAATGCTCTGTTATTTTTAGACACAGATTAACGCTGATTTACACTGATTGTTTTTTACTTCAAAGTTTTTTATTTATCTGTGAACCGAAGGTCGCCGTTAGGCAACATTTGTGTTTACCCCGTGAAATAGATATTTCACAGGGTGAATCTGTGGTTAATTTTAGTCTTTTTTTGAGAACACAGAGAATTAATTTTTATCTCTGTGATCTCTGTGGTTTCTTTCGTATTCTTTCATATTCTATTTGACACTACCATTATACTTCATATAAAATATTTAGACGATGGCTTTTATTATAACATAAGTGGGTAGAAAAGTCAAGTAAAAAAACAAACTATTGACTGACCACCCAGCGGTTAATTTTTGCTTGACAAAAAGGGATTTTTATGGTATAATACATGCACATTTTATATAAAATTTTTAAAAAGCAAGGAGTAGTAATGGCTGTCCCAAAGAGAAGAAACTCAAAGACCAGAGGGCGTAAGAGGAGAACGCACTGGAAGCAAAAAATGCCCCAACTAATAAGATGCCCGAACTGCCATCAACTTATACCTCCCCATACAGTATGCAGTAAATGCCATTACTATATGGGAAAGGAAAGAACTCTTTAGCAACAATATATCAAAAAGGAGGAATGTTGAGAAGTATAAACACTGAAGATATAAGAACAATAGGAATCTTCGGACAATCGTCCACAGGAAAGACTTCTCTTGGGGAGGCACTTCTATACCAGGCGAAGGTAACCAAAAGACTTGGAGCAGTAGATGACGGCACTTCAATTCTCTCTTCATCTCCACTGGAGGAGGAGAAAAAAATCACCATAAACCTCTCTATTGCTTCCTTTGATTATGAAGGGGCGTTTTTGAATATATTAGATACCCCGGGATACGACGATTTCTATGGCGAGGTTCTCAGCGGAATAAGAGCGTCAGATATTGCTATAATAGTTATAGACCCCTTGCAAGATCTGGGTATTGTCACAGAAAAGGCATTCTCAGACATAAAAAAGCATAATATTCCCATCCTCTTCTATCTATCGAAGATAAAAGAGAAAGAAGTGAATATAGATACCGCACTTTCAAGAATGAAATCAGCCTTTGGGAGTATTGTGCCTGTGACTATTGTTGAAGGAGACGATGTAAGCCAGGTTCTTGACAGTGATTCTCGTTATCACAAGGATCTGGTGGAAGCAATAGCAGAAACCGACGATACACTGTTGGAGAGGTATCTGTCAGACGAAGAATTGAAACGAGAGGAGTTAGAGACAGTATTTTATAAAGGGTTGTCATGCGGAAAGATAATGCCGGTCTATATGGGAGATTCACTGAAAGCAATCGGAATCCAGACATTGCTTTCTTCTACAATCGGAATCTCTATAAAAAGGGAACAAGATAAGTTCCTCGCCTTCGTATTCAAAACATCTGTAGATCCTCATCTTGGAGATATAAGATATACCAAGATATTGAATGGGGAATTAACACCCGGAAGCACACTGTATAACTGTACACAAAATGTAAATGAAAGAATAAACCAGTTATATCTTATGAAGGGCAAGGAAAGGGAGGAGGTTGATAAACTACCTCAGGGAGGAATTGGAGGCCTTGCCAAGTTGAAGAATACCCATACAGGGGATACCCTGAGAAGCAAAAAAGGAGAACCTTTACCTGGAATAGATTTCCTACCTTCTCTTGTCTCTGTGGCAATAGTCCCCAAAGAAAAGAAAGATGAAGAAAAACTTATGGAGGGGCTTTCCAGATTGCATGAGGAAGACCCGTCGTTTACTTACTACTACGATACAGAGACCAGACAGACCATTATAAAGGGAAAAGGAGAGCTCCACATAGACATAATTATAGCCGAACTAAAGAGAAAATATGGAGTTGAGTTAAGCACAGAAAGGCCCAGAATCCATTACAGGGAGACGATAAAACGCCCAGCGGAAGCACAGGGTAAGTTTAAACGACAAACCGGTGGACACGGGCAATACGGTGACTGCTGGCTTAAGATAGAACCCTTGGAAAGGGGACAGGGATTTGAGTTTGTGAATGCAATTGTTGGTGGTGCAATTCCGTCAAAATACCTTCCTTCTATTGAGAAAGGGGTGAAGGGAGCAATGACGGAAGGAGTACTTGCTGTCTATCCGGTAGTGGATGTACGGGTAACCTGTTACGACGGGAGCTTCCACACAGTTGATTCCTCAGATATAGCATTTAAAATAGCAGGTTCGCTTGCATTCAAAAACGCCTGTGAAAAAGTAGATATGACAATACTTGAGCCGATTATGCGTGTTGAGATCGTGGTACCCGAGGAATATCTGGGTGATGTTATGGGAGATCTTAATGCGAGAAGAGGAAAGATTCTGGGTACAGAAGCAGTCGGAAGGTTCCAACAGATAAAGGCACATATACCAGAAGCTGAAATGTTTGGCTATTCAGCATCCCTTCGCTCTATGACTCAGGGTAGAGGCACATTCACACAAGAGTTTTCCCACTACGAAGAGGTACCGAGAGAACTGCATGAGAAGATAAAAGCACAAGCAAAGAGTAAGCGACAAAACTAAGTCCCCATCTGCCATTCCTCCAGGTATGCCTTCTGTTCTTCTGTGAGGGTATCCATTCGCTTGCCCATACTTTTAAGTTTCATCTCAGCAATCTCACTATCTATCTCTTTTGGCAGTCTGTGCACAGAGGCAGGCAGTTTATTGTTTATTATATACTCTGCTGCAAGTGCCTGATTCGCAAATGACATATCCATAACCTCTGGGGGGTGCCCCTCTGCACATGACAGATTTACAAGCCTACCCTTTGCAAGCAGATATATCTTTCTGCCATCCTTTATCGTATACTCGTCCACAAGATTCCTCACTTCTCTTAAGCCCTCTGACATCTCTTCAAGTGCCTTTGCATTTATCTCGACATCAAAGTGACCAGAGTTTGCAAGTATTATTCCATCCTTTGCAGCTTCAAAATGGGCCCTATCTATCACATTTATATCACCTGTCACTGTAACCATAATGTCCGCTTCTTTTATAGCCTCTACTCCCGGCATCACTAAAAAACCATCCATTAATGCCTCAATAGCCTTTACGGGGTCAACCTCACATACAATGACCCGAGCACCCATACCATCAGCCCTTTTTGCAATTCCCTTGCCACACCATCCATAGCCACACACACAGAATGTCTTACCTGCTACAAGTGTATTCGTCGCCCTTAATATTCCATCTATGGTTGACTGCCCCGTTCCGTATCTATTATCAAAGAGATGTTTGGTAAGGGAATCGTTCACAGCAATAACAGGATACCTCAAAACTCCCTTCTTTGCCATACTTCTAAGCCTTATCACCCCTGTCGTTGTCTCCTCCGTCCCCCCCAGAATGGCGGGAATGAGTTTCTTCCTCTTTGAGTGAATGGTGGAAATAAGGTCTGCACCGTCATCCATCGTTATATGTGGCCTAAAGTCCAGACAGGAGTTTATATGTTTGTAGTATGTCTCGTTGTCCTCCCCCGTTATTGCAAATACAGCAATACCATAATCCATAACAAGCGATGCTGCAACATCGTCCTGTGTTGAAAGAGGATTTGAGGCACACAGTCTTACCTCTGCCCCACCTGTGGCAAGGGTCCTTACGAGATTTGCGGTTTCTGTTGTTACATGTAGACAAGCGGAGATTCTTTTCCCGAGAAGAGGACGCTCTTTCTTGAATCGCTTTTCTATAAGCGAGAGAACAGGCATATTCCTTTCTGCCCACTCTATTCGCCTCTTTCCCTCTTTACTCAAACCTTTATCCCTTATATCGCACTCCATAACACCTCCCGGTAAATCGTTATCAGATAACTAGGTCATTAGGTTATTGAGTTATTAGGTCATTGGGTAATTAAACTATCGGGTTATTAGGTAATCTATCCTTTATCCTCTTTACAAAGCTACAATCTAAAATCTGTAATCTAAAATCTTAATTTTTAATCGTCAATCGTCAATTGTAAACCATCATAGAATCTTTTTATCATCTCTTTTAATGCTTCTATCCCCTCCCCATTTGCCGCCGATGTGAAAACAGAATTTGGGAATCTTCTTTTCAGATATCCAACCTCATCCTGTGCCAGATCAATCTTATTAAATACATATATAGATTGCTCTTTTGCCACACTGAGTGCCTCAAGTATCTCATTGCCTGCACTTATCTGAAGCTCAACATAAGGGTGCGAAACATCCACTACATGTAGTCTTAAATCTGCAATTACTGCCTCCTCAAGTGTGGAGTGAAACGAAGAGATAAGCCCGTGTGGAAGCCTTCTTATAAAACCCACAGTATCAGTAATGAGATACTTCATCCCATCATCCAGTATAAACACCCTTGTAGTAGCATCAAGCGTGGAGAAAAGCTGATTGTCTATTTTTAATCCTGCATGGGTCAGGACATTCATAATGCTTGTTTTGCCTGCATTCGTGTATCCTACAATGGCAATTCTCCTTTGCCCCTTCCTTCTCTTTGATTGCACCTCCCTCGCTTTCTCTATCTTCTTTAATTCCTTCTTTAAAGTTCTTACTCTTGCCCTTATCCTTCTTCGGTCTGTCTCAAGTTTTGTTTCACCGGGGCCCCTCGTGCCTATTCCACCTCCAAGTCTTGAAAGCGCAATTCCCTTGCCTGTTAATCTCGGGAGTCTATACAAGAGTTGCGTGAGTTCTACCTCAATCTGTGCACTCTTTGTATGTGCATGTTGGGCAAATATATCAAGTATAAGTTCTGTGCGGTCAATGACTTTTCTGCCTGTTATGGATTCAAGATTTGCAACTTGTGAAGGTGAGAGTTCCTCGTCAAATATCAGGGTATCTATATTCAGCGAGGAAGAAATTGCTCTCAACTCCTGTGCCTTTCCCTTACCAATAAATGACATCGAATTGGGTCTCTGAAGATTCTGGAGAATTTTCTCAACAACGATAACTCCCGCAGTCTTTGAGAGATTTTTAAGTTCCTCCAATGAATCTATCTTTTCCCACTTCTCTTCATAAGGAAAATGAACACCTACGAGCAGTACCTTCTCCTTTGCTTCTTGCGTAAGATACATAATGAAAATTTTTTGATTGTAAGCAGAATTAGCCAACCTATGTTCAGGAACAATACCGTAGGGCAAGGCTTCAGCCTTGCTTTTTTATTTGTAAGAAGCTCGCCATGTACTTTATATGAGGAGTTTCAAGAGGAGTGACTTCTGAGCATGCAGGCGATTCTCTGACTGATCAAATACTATTGAATGGGGACCATCTATGACATCGCCTGTTATCTCCTCGCCTCTATGTGCAGGAAGACAGTGCATAATTAGATAATCCTTTTTTGCATTCTTCAAGAGTTCTCTATTTATCTGAAATCCCTTGAACCTTTCGAGCCTCTTTTCCCTTTCAGTTTCCTGCCCCATACTCGTCCATACATCTGTATATATGATATCGGCTTTTTTTACAGCATCCTTCGGATCATTCATAATTTTTATTTTTGATTTTTTATTTTTAATTTTTAATCTTGGCTCATATCCCTTCGGAGTGGCAATGCTCATAGAGAAACCAAGGGTTTTGGATGCAAGAATGAGGGAATTGCAGACATTGTTTCCATCACCCACCCATGCAAGTTTAAGACCCGAAAAATCCCCCCTCTTTTCCCATATTGTAAACATATCAGCCAACACCTGACAGGGGTGTTCAAGATCTGAAAGTCCATTTATAACAGGGATATTCGCATATTGCGCAAGTTCTGTGATAGTCGTATGCTCGAATGTTCTCGCCATAATACCAGCTGCCCATCTTGACAGATTTCTTGCCACATCAGGAACAGATTCTCTTTTTCCGAGTCCTATATCCTGGGGTGCAAGATAGATGGCATGACCACCGAGTTCAAACATTCCCGTCTCAAGTGTAAATCTGGTTCTGAGGGAGGGCTTTTCAAAAATGAGGGCGAGCACTTTGCCCGTAAGTGCAGATGAAATCCTGTGTTTCTTCAGTTTCTTTGACAGTTCGAACAACTCATTTAGATCGCTGGCTGTCATATCAGCAAATGATAATATATCCCTCTTCATACATCCCCCACTCTTACCTGTTCCTTGTTATACGCCTCGATACCTTTGCCAAGTATGTATATTGCATCTTTGATATCTTCCTCTTTCAACACAAATGCAATTCTTGCCTCGTTTGTGCCAAGTCCCGGTGTAACATAAAATCCTGCACCGGGTGCGAGCATAACGGTTTTCTTGTCCACATTGAAACGCTCCAGCATGTATACTACAAACTTCTCTGAGTTATCAATGGGCAGCGTAATCATCGCATAGAAGGCGCCCTCTGGATTGTTCACGCTGACATTCGGTAATTTGCACAGTTCACCTATCGCTACATTCCTTCGGTGTTCGTATTCTCTCGTCATAACATTTATAAAGTTGTCTATATACTTGAAGCCCCCGAGGGCACCGTATTGCTCTATGGTTGCGGGACACAATCTGGACTGGGCAAATCTTATAAGTAACGGGAGCATCTCCTTGTCTTTACACGCAATAAATCCTATTCTTGCCCCGCAGGCGCTCATTCTCTTTGATATGGAGTCCACAAGTATAGTGCGCTCGGGCGCAACAGCAAGCGCGCTTGTGTGTTTCATCCCATCAAATACAAACTCTCTATAAACTTCATCTGATACGAGATACAGGTTATGTTTTTGGGCGATATCTGCAAGCATCTCCATCTCATCCTGTGTATATACTGTTCCAGTAGGGTTATTGGGCGAACAGACCAAAATTGCCCTCGTTCTATTCCCAATCTTCTCTATGATTTTCTCCTTCTTCGGAAGATGGTAATCTTCTCTCGGGTCTGTTGTTACGGGGATGAGCTTTACACCGGATACAACAGCAAGTCCATTATAGTTTGCATAGAACGGTTCAAAGGTGAGAATCTCGTCTTCTGGATTACACAGAAGAAGCATTGAGAAGAGTATTGCCTCACTTCCACCCTGGGTGATTAACACCTCCTCAGGTGAAACCTCAAGATCATACCTTTTGAAGTAATCCGCTATTGCTACTCTCAATTCCTTTATCCCCTCTGATGGTCCATAAGGAAGCACAGGATTGCTGAATCCCCTTATTCCTTCCAACAACTCTTTTGGTGTTGGAACATCAGGTTGTCCTATATTCAGGTGATAGACCCTTATACCTCTCTCTTTTGCCCTATTTGCATAAGGCAAGAGATTCCTTATGGGAGATGCAGGCATAATCATCGCACGATTACTAATCATATAGGTTCCTTTAAAGCCACTCGGCATTATCAAAAATCTAACCACACCTGCCTACCGCAGGCAGGGAGAGCACAGAGGAATCAATTCAAAATTATCAATCAGCAATGCAAAACTATCAATTTGCGAAAAATCATTTTAAATTGCTAACTGCTAATTTTGCATTGTTTCTTTTTCTCTGTGTCCTCCCTGCCCCGCCAGAGGCGGGGTGTGGTTGATTTCTTACTTCGTCCCCAACGGGAGTTGAACCCGTGCTACCACCTTGAAAGAGTGGTGTCCTAACCACTAGACCATGGGGACGGATGTAGGCCGTACGGGATTCGAACCCGCGACTCCTGGATTAAAAATCCAGTACTCTACCAACTGAGTTAACGGCCCGTTCTTATTATAACACAAACCAGTATAAAAGTCAAGGAAAAAAATACAACCACATGTCTGAACACCTCACATGGTATCCACCCCTTAACATTGTAGGGCAAGGCTTCAGCCTTGCAAAGCAAACCTAAAGGTTTGCCCTACATAACCCTGGCCGATGCAATTTTTCTTAACTCACAAATCAAACTCTCTCCCATCCATTTTAACCCTACTAACTGGATGCCATGTGCTACCCTAAATATACAAAAAAAATTTTGCAACTACGGATTGAACGCCTGCCTGCCGGTAGGCAGGGTAGACAGGAATTCCCTGTCCTAAAAAAGAAAAAAATCTCTTCCTATTTTTTAGTTTCCCTGTTAAACAGGAATTCGTAGTTTGTCAAGAAAAAAGACACCACGAATTACACAAATCAATCGAATGCACACAAATAATATAAAAACATCTCAAAAATAAAAGAAATTCGTGCAATTTGTTAACCTGCCCTGTTAGATATGGAGTTATCTAACAGGGTAAATGATATTCGTGTTTTATACTTTCCCACGCCATCAAGAAAATTTTATCGGGTTAGAAATTAAAAGTGGATGATCAGTGGGCATGGTTATAGACGCAATTTAACATCTCTACCTGTCGCCTGCCTGCCGTCAGGCAGGGTAGACAGGAATTGATTTGTTGAAGCGAAGCGTAAATCCCTCATTTGTGGGAAGATGGAGAAAGAGATTGTGAGGGTGTAAGATTCCTGAACTTCCTAATTTAGAAAATAAGATTTTGTCCCATCGGATAACACATATCTACCTGTCGGCAGATAGGTTAAAGGCGATTTGTCAAAGTATTTTTTACTTGACAGAGAGCACTTTTTGTAGTATAATTTTAGAAAAGGTAAAGAAGACGAAGTAGGATTAAATTTTCCTTGATTTTTGATGTTTTGGTTCTAGTGTTTGCTTGACAAATTGCCTATCTGTTTTATATTATATAGATCATATCCGACACTGTCAGATACAAACGAGTTATACGCCATTGGTCGCTTTGAAAAAGTGACAAGAATATGAAAAAGATAAAGTATCAGCAAAAAGGATACAAGCCATTACTGGTGAGAGAAGAGGCATTGGTGGACTACAAAGTCCATCAAAGCATAGTGAATAACAATCTTATGGGTATCAAGAAAGATTACGGAATGTTTTTCACTCCTGAACGGATTGTTGATTTTATGGTTAACTTGATTGATGTTACCAAATACACGGACAAAAAAGATATTACTGTCCTAGAACCCGCCTGTGGTTTGGCACAGTTTTTAATCGGAATAAAAAGGAATCAACCTGCGCTTTTTGAGCAAGCAAAACTCTTTGGGGTAGAAATTAATCAAGATATCATCAATTATTTAACTACTTTAAATATTGATAGTAATATTAAGCTAATCAGAGCTGACTATCTTTTATGGCAGCCAAGGTTATCTTTCGATTTAGTCATTGGCAATCCGCCTTATGGCATTCCCAGTCTCTCCAAACATTACACCATAAAAATAGACCCTGCTACTAAGGAAAAATATAAGAGTCTATATGAGACTTGGTATGGAAAATATAATGTTTACGGTGCCTTTATAGAGAAATCTATTAAATTACTTCAACATGAAGGACAATTGATTTTTATCGTCCCTCCTACATTTATGATTTTGGATGAGTTTAAAAAACTGAGAACTTTTTTATCCCAAAATGGTGGAACCGCTATAATTTATTTGGGACCAGATGTGTTTAAGCCCGAAGCAGATGTTTCGTCAGTGGTTTTAAATTTTCTTAAATCCGATAAGTTTGCCTCTAGATTGGAACTTTTAGAATACCGGAATAATAAGATTAATACGATAAAAGTCAACTCCTACTGGCAAGGTGAGATAGTCAAGTTTGAAACAGATTACACACGCACCATAGAAAGTATTTGTTCTTATCGTTTAGGCGATATTTACGAGATAAGGATTTCTCCTCGAACGCCTGAGATTAAACACAATCCGTATATCACAAGAAAAGCATTGTTAAACGGAAATAATTATTTACCGCTTCTAAATGGACGAAACCTTAAATGTCATAGAATTATTTATGACAACCTAACAGATTATTGGATCAAGAAATCAGATGCTAAAAAACTGCGCGGGTATTTTAGCACACCACATATTGTTGTTGGACATGGTTTCAGAGAAAATGGGAAAGTTGGCGCGGCTTATGATAAAAGATGCTATCCATGGATGGGTGATGTTTATCATCTATTACAAAAGAACGATTTATTTGCCGGTGATTTTGATTTGACTGACGCCGAGATACTTAACTATCTCAACTCAGACTATGTGAAAAGATATGTCAAAGAGGTCTACCGAGAAATTACCTACCATCTAAGCATCACTCAGTTAAAAAATCTTCCTTTGCCCACTCAAAAAGAATGGCGAGAAATAAAAAGAAGAGATATTAATAAATATGAAAAGATTAAACAGAGTAAACTGGAATAGGTTTAAAGAATTGGCTACAAAATTAATTGAATTCAAGGCTAAAATATCAAGGATGCCAATTCGTGCAGAAAATTGGGAAGAGGTTATATATGCCGTGCTCCTCTACATGGAGTATGAAGTCACTTGGGAGCCAACTTCTCATACAAAAGGAGTAGATTTAGAGATTAAAATTAATGGGGAGATTTTAAAAATCTCTGCAAAAGGAGGGAAAATAACTGATAATCAAGAACTTACACTTTCTTCTTACCGTCTTACTCGCTTTGGGACACTTCCCAAAATGTTAGAATTTCTAAATAAAAATGCTACTGAATTAGATGTTTATCTTATCTGTGCAAGAGAAGAAAAACAAGACAGTGTAAAATACCATATTTTTAGAATTTTACCAAACGCGCTCGTTCCAGAAAAGGCTTTAAATCCTAATAATTGGGAAGAAAGTGATCAAGGATGGAAGTTAAAAGCAGATGTGGGATTTGAAGCAAGTATTGTAAAAAAATTGTCTAATCAGTTATGGTATTCTATTCCTTTAAATTTTTCACATCTTGAACGATTAACCATAGTGAAAATATCTAAAAAAGATATAGGTTCTACTTTGGTAGAGATTCTAGAAGCGTTGGATAAAAAGAAATGGCAAATTAGGGAGGTATTAGATACATCATACGGTAGTTAGATAATTTTGCCTGCTTTCGTAAAGAATATGGGAAGAATATGGGGACGGTTCTTTTTTCTTGACACCTTGTTAAGGAATTATCTTATATCTTAAAAGGACAATTCTATGGGTCTGATAGATTTATAGCTGATATGGAGAGAAAATACGGAGTCAAGAAATTCCCCGCCAAACGAGGCAGGCCAAAGAAGATATAAAAAAACAGTCCAAAAAAGAGAACCGTCCCCGTTTCCCGTCCCCGTTTCCCAATAAAAATTAGCACTCCTTGTTTTCCCATCTAAAATATCCCCATAAAAGTATTATTCTTATTAAGGTCTAAACTCTCGTCTTTAAACCCTCAACCTGCCTTTGGCAGGGCAGGAGAGCAACAGAGTTAGTGAATCTGTGATTATTTTTTTCTTGACAATGCAATATAGTTGTGTTATAATATATAAAATAACTTGAAATGGAGGAATCATGCGCAGTTATGAAAATATCCTTATCTTTAACCCAACGATAGAAGAAGATGCCGTGGAGGAGGAACTCAAAGAGATAGAAAATACGATAAAACAAACCAGTGGGGAAGTGCTCTCCATTGATAAGTGGGGTAAGAAGAAACTTGCGTATCCCATAAAGAAGAAGGATACAGGTTATTATGTTCTTTTAAATCTTAAATTAGAACATAAAACACTTGGAGATCTTGAACTCGGATATAAACTTAACCAGAATATTCTGAGATACAGTATTATAAGAAAGGAGGAAGATGCCGGAGTATAGAGTTCCTCGTATAAACAGGGTGCTTATTACTGGTAATCTCACCAGTGACCCGGAGTTGAGATATACACCCGATGGACAGGCAGTTCTTAGCTTCCAGATTGCGTCAAACAGAAGATATCCAAATAAAAAGACCGGCGAATGGCAGGAAGACACGACCTTTGTGAGAGTTACTGCATGGAGAGAACTTGCCGAGAGGATGGGAGAAAGATTACACAAAGGTAGCGCAGTTTTTGTTGAGGGACGCCTTCAAAGTCGTTCCTGGGAAACACCCGATGGCCAGAAAAGATCCGCAATAGATATAATCGCATTGACTGTCCAGGACCTTACAAAGGGAGAAGTTGAGTCCCCCAATACTGAGGAACCCTCCGTTAGCCAACGGACTGAAGGTTCGAAGAATGCTGTACAAAATGAGACCCAACTCGCAGAATCCCGTGGACAAGAAGAAGACGAAGACTTACCTTTTTAAGATACCTGTTTAGTGTCTCCTATCCCTTAGCCAACGGATTGAACCAATACCTGTCTACCGACAGGTAGATTGGAGGTCCTATGAATAGTAGTAATAAGTGTTATTTTTGCAAGACCAATGAAGTTGTAGATTATAAAAATGTCCAGCTTCTAAGAAAGTTTATGACACCCTCCTATAAAATAATGCCAAAACGGCTGACAAAGCTTTGTGCAAAGCATCAGAGGGCTGTGGGGAGGGCGATAAAAAGGGCAAGAATTATTGCATTACTGCCGTTCACCCCAAGGTAAAAAACGATTACTATTCGTTCACTACTGCTGTACAGGGGGAGTTATGAAGATTATACTTACAAAAGCTGTCCAGGGACTTGGTAACGAAGGGGAAACCAAAGTGGTTAAGGATGGGTACGCGAGAAACTGGCTTATTCCTCAGGGGCTTGCCTGTGCCTATAACGAGACAAACCTAAAGATATACGCAGAAAGGAAGAAGATAGCAGAACGGAAACAGGCAAAGGAAAGACTTAAAGCAGAAGCACTAAAATCCCGCATAGAATCTTTATCTATCACTGTCCCGATGGAGGCAGGCGAAAATAACAAGCTTTTTGGCTCTGTCACCTCAGGATTGGTATCAGAGGCGTTAAAGGGGGAGGGATACAAAATAGACCACAGGTCTATTATTATAGACGAGCCCATAAAGGAACTGGGCGTGTACACCATAAAAATACGCCTCCATCCTGATGTTTACGCAAACCTCAAGATATGGGTAGTATCAAGAGAGGAAACTTAATAGAGGTAGAGGTAGATGAAATATACATTGATAAGCTCCTAAATACCCCTATCTTATTTTTGAAGGAATGTGCAGGAGACCGCATCTTACCTGTATGGATAGGAACTTCTGAGGCAATGTCAATATCCCTTGCTAAACACCATCAGATTCTGGAACGACCGATAACCCATGACCTTATGAAGACACTCATAAAGATTCTTGATGCTGATATTCAGAATGTGATTATCCAGGAAGTTAAAAATGGCACCTTTTACGCCAGAATACATATAACAAGAGGTAACTCCATATATGAAATAGATGCGAGACCATCGGACTCTATTGCTATTGCTCTGAGATTCAATGCCAAGATATATGTAGAAGAGAATGTTATGGAGACAGGCGGTAGTTTTATCCTTGACAAGGGACTGCAAAAAAATCTTGAAAAATTGACACCAGAAACCTTCGGTAAATTCAAGCTATGAACGAAAAATACACACCCAGGGTTGTAAAAGTCCTCTCGATTGCAAGAAATGAGGCAATAAGACGGGGGGACGACTCCATAGACAGTGAACATATACTTCTGGGGATCATCAAAGAAGGCGAGGGAGTAGCAGCAAATGTATTTGCAAGACTCGGTGTAAGCATAGACGACATCATTGATGAGATAGATGCCGGCCATAACTACCCAGATAACTCAACATTTATATCCATATCACCCGTACTGAGCGAAGATGCACGCACAGTACTGAAGCAGGCTGAGATCGAAGCAAGCGAGCTGGGGCATGACTACATAGGCACAGAGCACCTCTTGCTTGCAATACTTTCTATACCATCCTTGGGGGCATTTCAGATATTGTCATCCTTCTCTATTGACAAGAATACCGCGAAAGACACAATTCTGGATCTTCTCGGTACTCCTAAAGATAAGAAAAAGAAATCCTCTAAAACACCCGCACTCGACTTTTTCACAAGGGATATTACAAAACTTGCAAGAGAGGAAATGCTCGACCCAATAATAGGCAGGAACGAAGAGATAGAACGCGTGATTCAGATAGTATGCAGGAGGAAGAAGAACAATCCCGTCCTTATAGGAGAACCGGGTGTAGGTAAGACCGCGATAGTTGAGGGCATAGCAGAGAGAATTGCACAGGGTAATGTTCCGGCTGTTCTCTTAAATAAGAGGTTGCTTACCCTCGATCTCTCTCTGGTCGTTGCGGGCACAAAATACAGGGGACAGTTTGAGGAAAGGCTGAAGGCAATCCTCCAAGAGATAAAGACACGCAAGAATATAATTCTCTTTATAGATGAGGTTCACACCCTTGTTGGTGCAGGTGCAGCGGAAGGGGCAATAGACGCATCAAATATGCTGAAACCCGCTCTTGCTGCGGGAGAAATACAGTGTATAGGCGCAACAACTCTGTCTGAATACAGGAAGTACATTGAAAGAGATGGAGCACTTGAACGCAGGTTTCAGCCTGTAATGGTAAACCCTCCTGATAAAGAGTCTACACTAAAAATTCTAAAGGGGCTTAAACGCAAGTACGAAGAATACCACAATGTTATCTACACAGATGAGGCACTCAAGGAAGCGGTCGAACTGTCTGATAGATATATCACAGATAGATTTCTGCCGGATAAGGCAATTGATGTCATTGATGAGGCAGGTAGCAGGGTCAAGTTGAAAGGAACACATTCAAAGGAGACCGCCAATCTCAGGAAGCATGTAGAAGACCTATTAAAAAGAAAGGAAGAGGAGGTTATGCGACAGAACTTTGAACTTGCTGCCAAACTCCGTGACAAGCAGAAAAAACTTGAGAAGGGGTTACAGCTCTTGATGGAAGGAAAACAATTGAAAACTGCAAAGGTTGTAGTAGAAGACATCAGGAAAGTCGTTTCCCTGTGGACAAGTATTCCCCTTACCCGTATAGAAATAAAGGAGCAGGAGAGGTTGTTAAAGATGGAATCAGAACTCAGCAAGAAGGTTGTTGGTCAGGATGAAGCGATAAAGGTAATCGCAATGGCAATAAAAAGGGCAAGGGCAGGGTTAAAAGACCCCAGACGTCCAATTGGCTCGTTCATATTTCTTGGTCCAACAGGAGTTGGCAAGACATACCTTGCAGAAAAACTTGCCGAATTTCTATTTGACAGTGAATCCGCTCTCATTAAGCTCGATATGAGCGAATACATAGAGAGATTCAACCTTTCAAAACTAATAGGTGCACCGCCAGGATACATTGGGTACGATGAGGGAGGACAGTTGACGGAAAGGATGAGGAGAAGGCCCTATTCGGTTATTCTCTTTGACGAAATAGAGAAGGCACATCCTGACATATTTAATATTCTCTTGCAGATACTCGAAAATGGTGTCCTGACGGATTCATTCGGCAGACATATTGATTTCAAGAATACCTGTATAATCCTTACATCAAACATAGGCACGAAAGAGATAGGAAAGGAGATAGGATTTGGAGCAGGCGAGAAAGTTGAGGATAGAAAGATATTTCTTATGTCTGAGGTAAAAAAGGTATTCAACCCTGAATTTTTAAACAGGATAGACGAAATTGTGGTCTTTAACGCCCTCGGAAAAAAAGAAATGGGCAAAATTGTGGATATACTTGTAAAAGAAGTGATTGACAGGGTGAAGGCAAAGGGTTTTACGGTTGAAATTAGCAGTGAGGCAAAGGAATTACTTATCGAGAAGGGATTTGATCCTGAGTACGGGGCAAGACCGCTAAAGCGCTCAATTCAAAGGCTACTTGAGGACCCACTTTCGGACAAACTCCTTGTAGCGGGGAAAGGCCATATACTTGTAGACAGGGATGGCGAATCCCTCAAATTTGTAACCTCCATCCCCAAACCTACTGTGTCCAAAGTGGGTTAACTGATTAATTCGGTTAATTGGAATGCATGCCATCTGCTCTTACCAATTAACCACTCACCAATTAAACAACCCATTCAGAAAAATGTGCGGAATAATAGGCATAAAAGGAAATGATGAGGTTGCAAAAGAGCTTTTTGTAGGGCTCTTGGCGCTCCAGCATCGTGGGCAGAATGCTGCCGGTATAAGCACATACGATGGAGAAAGGTTCTATTATAAAAAGGACACTGGACTTGTTTCTCGAGTGTTATCCGAGGAGTATTTGAGAAGATTGCATGGTTCCATTGGTATAGGGCATGTCAGATATCCAACGATAGGTTCTGGTGGGGAAGAGGATGCACAGCCATTCTTGATAAATTCACCTGTTGGAATGGCTATGGTTCACAATGGAAACATAGTCAATTACTTTGAACTGAGGAGAACCCTTGAAAAAAGAAGGTACCTGAATTCCTTCTGCGATGTGGAGGTTCTTTTAAATATATTTGCTGAGAACTTCGACAAAGACCCTTTTAAGGCGACCGAGAAGATAATGGATATAACCAATGGAGGTTATTCAGTTATAGCGATAGTATCTGGTCTGGGACTTTTTGCCTTCAGAGACCCTAATGCAATCAGGCCATTTATATTTGGAAGAAGGGGTGAGAACTATATCTTCGCATCGGAGAGTGTTGTCCTTCAGATTCTCGATTATAAAGTTATAAAAGACCTCGAGCCCGGTGAGGGTATACTGATAGACGAGAATGGAAAGGTGACTCAAAGAATTATAAAGAAGGGTGCCCCAAGACACTGCATATTTGAATACATATACTTTGCCAGGCCAGAGTCTTTTTTAGACGGCCTGTCTGTGTACCAGAAGAGACTAAATCTGGGGAAAGAACTATCCAAGGAAACACAGAGACAGGGCGTAAAACCAGATGTGGTCGTTCCAATCCCCGACACATCGAGACCTACTGCGATTGCTCTCGCAGAAGAGCTCGACGTACCTTACAGAGAAGGGTTGATAAAGAACAGGTACATCCTAAGGACATTCATAATGTCCACCGATGAAGAACGAGCTATGTACATAAAATATAAGTTGAATCCTTTAGTGAGCGAGCTCAGAGGGAAAAAAGTTTTACTCGTTGACGACTCCATAGTCAGAGGAACAACATCCAGGCAGATTGTGAGAGTCGTAAGAAATGCTGGTGCCAAAGAGATCTACTTTGCGATTTCAGCGCCTCCAATAAGAAATCCCTGTTACTATGGTATAGATATGCAGACCAGAAGCGAGCTAATTGCGAGAGAGAAGAGCGTTGAGGAGATAAGAGAAGTGCTCAAAGCAGATGCGCTTATATACCAGACCCTTGATGGTCTAACCAGGGCTATTGGTAAAGAAAGCTTCTGCAGGGCTTGTTTCGATGGGGATTATCCCACCAAGATCAAAGGTAAGGAGATGTTGGAAATAGAGGAGAAGAGGAAAAAAGTGACGAGAAAAAAAACCGCGGGAGCTGATTTATTTGATGTGTAAAGCGGGGTAGCCTTGCTTCATAGTAATAGATATGAAATTTACAGAAAAATTCTATGGTATAAAGGAGAAGAATTCGATTCTTTGTATAGGGCTCGATCCCGATCCCTCTCTAATACCTCCTTCCGTTCTCGCCGAGAAAAATCCCATATTAAAGTTCTGTCGTGAACTGGTCGACGCCACATCCGACCTTGTCTGTGGTTATAAATTGAATACTGCATTCTTTGAGGCATCCTCTGGTTTTGATACGATGGCGGAGGTTAGGGAATATATAAACGATGCCCTTATAACCATAGCAGATGCAAAGAGAGGAGATATCGGTAACACTGCAAGGATGTATGCAAAGGCATTCTTTGATAATATAGGATTTGATGCTATCACGCTAAGTCCATATATGGGATACGACGCAATAGAGCCGTTTGCTTCATATAAAGATAAAATGAGTTTTATTCTCTGCCTTACTTCAAATCCCGGTTCAAAGGACTTTGAGGAACTATTAGTACAGGAGAATACAGACACAGATTTATCCGTGCAGCCCTTATGGAAATCAGTCGCAAGAAAGGTGAACGAATGGAACAAGAATGATAATCTTGGCCTTGTTGTGGGTGCGACAAAACCCGATGCGCTCCAGACAATCAGAGAGATCACAAATATCCCACTGCTTGTTCCCGGTATAGGCAAACAGGGAGGAGATATAAGGAATATTATTGGATATGGTGGTATCGTTATACCCACCGTCTCAAGGTCCATAATCTATGCATCAAGGGATAAAGATTTCGCTGAAGCAGCAAGAAAGAAGACAGAAGAATTCGTAAGCATGCTTCCGTAGGGCAAGGCTTTAGCCTTGCAATAATGTCGTGGAAATGCCGTAGGGCAAGGCTTTAGCCTTGCAATATACAATTTTATAAAGCAAAGTTAATTTGTAAATAAAACCCCTGATAAATAGATGCAGATATATCACTATCCTTAGAATGAAGTAGGGGGTATATATGATGAACTCCAAGCAACAAAATATCTTGGAGCTTTACTGGAAGGACAAGAAGACAGAGGTCGAAAAAGTGGCTTTACCCTTTCAAGTTGTTGAGACAGTAAATGCGCCAAAAGAAAGAGGGTTATACGCTGAACAACTCCCTAAGTGGTGGCCTGAAGGCTGGAAAAATAAACTCATCTGGGGTGACAACAAATACATTTTGTCAAGTTTGTTAAATGAATTCGCTGGTAAGATAAATCTTATTTAATAGAAACAAAGGGATTAGAAGAACCCGAGCTACCACAGAAAATTCATCAGGCTTCAGAATGGTGTGGAAAGGTATCAGAGCTAACTAACCAAAAGTAGCAGTATTTGAAGATTCGAGAGGATGTTTTTGAAAGATATAAGGCTCAGAATTTTATGACCTTGGCAACTTCTTTTTCTAGCGGCAATCAGTAAAGGATTTGACAAGTTAAGATACAAAGCACCATAAGAAGGGAAGTCATCAGGCTTTGGAATTTGAAAAAAATATCTCTATTGGACTCTAAAAATGAATGAGCCAAAATTAGCCATCCTTATATCCCGAGGCGAAACGGACAAAATTGAGTTTAAGGATGCCCGAGGTGGCCTTCCACAGGATATATGGGAAACAATCTCAGCCTTCGCCAATACTAACACGGGATTGATTATACTTGGGGTCAAACAGGAAGGAAAGAATTTCATCCCTAAAGGTATTGAGCATTCTCAGCAGTTGATGGACGATTTAACTTCTACTATCGGACCAAAGTTCAACTTCTGTCCTGTGATAAAACCTGAAATTATTCGAGAGGAAAACAAAGATTTCATTGTTGTTGAGGTGGAAGAAGCGCTAAAATATCAAAAACCTATATACATAAAGGACGCAGGACCATTTAAGGGTGGATACAAAAGGGTTGGAGCAACTGATATAAGACTTACTGATGCTGATTTACAGAGATTTTTTCAGGAGAGAATGGGGTCTCCCGATGCCCAGGCTGTTAAAGGAACAAGTATGATGGATACAGATGAATCTGCCTTTGAGGCATTCCGTAATCTGCGTGGATTGGATAGACCCGATGCTCCCGAACTGTCTTTAAGTAATGAAGGAATTTTAGAGGCTTACAACCTGTTGTCACCAGATAAGAAGACACTTACGGTCGCAGGTCTACTGCTTTTTGGTAAAGAAATCCTTATCAAGAGATTTTTCCCCGCATGGAGGCTTGATATTATCCGCATAAAAGGCACTGAATGGGGTAAGGATAAAGACCCATTTTTATCTCAGGATTTAAGGGGAAATCTCTTAGCAATGAGAATTCAGACACTCGATATTATAAACAGATTCTTTTTGATCCCTTTTGAACTGGGGAAGGGTTTAGCCAGAACAGAAGAAAATCCCTTTAACCGAGCTTTGCGAGAAGCTATCAGCAATCTGTTAATGCATCAGAATTACTTCCATCCCACCCCTGCACAGGTTAGAATATATAACGATAGGATTGAGTTTTATAATCCTGGATACTCTCTTAAAGACCCAGATTCTTTCGATGTACCGGGTTCCGAACTTCGCAACCCTTTGATAGCATCGATGTTTTATGATATAGGATGGGCAGAAACTAAGGGGACGGGCTTCACAACGGTAATAATGGATATAGTAAAATCAGGTTATCCTGTCCCAAAGTGGGAAAGCAGTGAAAAGAACGATACCTTTACACTTGTCTTACCCTATCAGACCGAACAAGTCACCCCCCAAGTCACCCCCCAAGTCACCCCCCAAGTCACGATAACGGACAGGCATGCCACAGTATTGAGATACTGCGAAGAACCAAAATCGTTAAAAGAAATTATGAAATTTCTGGGATTGAGTGATAGAAAAAATTTTAAGAGGCAAATATTAAATCCTCTTCTAAGTGGTAATAACTTAAAAAGAACCATTCCCGATAAGCCACGCAGCAGATTCCAGAAATATGTTACTGTAAAAAGGAAAGGAGATGCTCAAGGAGGGTAGCACTCTATACGGATTAACTGTCCTATAATATAGGACATATGTCTGGTAATATCGGACAAATGGAGTAAAAGATATTGATGTTCGAAGGACGGAAATTGTCGGTGTATTAACAAACTGGTTATGGAAAATATAATCCTTGATACGGGTGTTTTTGTGGGGCAGTTTTTTGGGAAATCCCCCATAGAATCGTTCAATAACTTTCTCTCTCTTATTGCCAAAAATAAGGGTCATAGGTTCTATATGCCTCCATCGGTATTAGAGGAGCTCAAGAAATTTATAGACGAATCCGACATAGGCATAAAATCTCTCAATGTGTTGAGAATAAAAGCACCCAAAAAACACGAACTCAGTGTCCCGGCATATTTTCTCTACACCTTTGTAACGGATATGAGGAAAAGGATTGACAAGGGTCTGAGGATAGCAGAGAATGCCACCAGGAGTGACGGAAAGATGGATGAGATAATAAAATCCCTCAGGGCAACCTACAGAGAGGTAATGAGAGAGGGTATAATAGACTCAAAGGAGGATGTTGACCTTCTCCTTCTTGCAAAAGAACTTAACGGAATCCTTGTAACAGCAGATAAAGGCCTTACATTCTGGGCACAGGAACTCGGCATACCCACACTTGAGCCAGAAGAAGTTAAAATTAGATTGACACAAGTGTCAGGTGATAGATAGTAGGAGCGACCTCCTTAGGCTGTGCAGAAAGTCAAATTTCAACATGGTAGTCGCAACTTTTAAGTTGCGCAAATTGAATCCAGAACAGCATCTTCTATTCGCTTGTAGGGGTTTAATGCATTAAACCCCTACAGCTGCGGCTACCAGATCCTTACTTTTTGCACAGCCTGTCTTGGTCGCGATAAGGTGTTAGACATTTGGCATTGGTCAAATGACAACTATTCATTTCTTTGTGCCTTTGTGGTGAAATCAATATTCTCTCATAGTGAAGAGGAGACGAGGACTTTTGGAAGAGAAATAGGAAAGGGCCTCTCAAAGGGCGATATTATTGCACTTTTTGGAGAACTTGGAGCAGGCAAGACCGTACTTATAAAGGGGATATGTGAAGGCCTTGGTATAACTGAAGGTGTAAAAAGCCCATCCTTTACCATAGTACGGGAATACACCCCCCAAAAAACCCGCCAATCCGCAAACAAGGTCTACCATATAGACCTCTACCGAATAACCGACCCATTTACAATACTTGTGCAGGAGATATACGAATATCTCCGTGAAAGAAATGGTATTTATATAATAGAGTGGGCAGACAGAATAGAGGATCTACTACCTTCAGATACAACAAAAATCCACATAAAAACAATAAATGAGACAACCCGCAAAATAGTAGTAGGGACAGACCTAAAGGTCTGTCCCTAACAGGAAACGGACAGGTTTAAAAACCTGTCCCTACAGGGCTGTAGATTTTAGGAAAGGTTAAGAGAAAATTTAAAATTAAAGACCTGACCCCATCATTTTTTATAAATGCCTCTATGTCATGTATATACTGTGGAAGAAAAGATGTGTCTGACACACTCTCTGTATGTGTGGACTGTATCCGAGACGGGAAAATCTTCCCTATAGAGAAACTACACAGAGATATAAGGAAACAGTTTTTACTTCCCCCAACCCCTCCAGAGAAGAGTGGGATAAGATGCCACATCTGTTCAAATGAATGTGTTATAGATAATGGTCACAAGGGATATTGCGGATTGAGAGAAAATGTAAATGACAAGCTGGTGACAAAAGTAAGCAAAAATAATGCACTTGCCTATACATATCTTGATCCACTTCCAACGAACTGCTGTGCATCATGGTTCTGCCTTGAATTTACAGAATACGGATATAATCTTGCCACATTCTTCTATGGATGTAATTTTGATTGTCTTTTTTGTCAGAACTATTCCCACAAAAGCATTTACAATGCCCCTATCATCACTGTAAATGACTTTGTATCAAAGGTAAAAGATAATACGGAGATAAGATGTATATGTTATTTTGGAGGGTCGCCTGAACCTCAGCTCCCATTTGCGATAAACGCGTCGCAAAAGGTGCTAAAAGAGCGTATGGTGAGGATATGCTGGGAGTGGAATGGGTGTGGCAACCCAAATCTTGTAAAAAAGGCGGCACTTCTTTCCCTTGAGAGTGGAGGGATTATAAAGTTTGACCTTAAGGCATATAACAATAACCTCTCTCTTGCCTTATCAGGAGTCT
>Ga0210051_1000792_pt1 | contig 30779 bp, 27 predicted proteins | sample CryGey092014_all_FD_185464 | JGI IMG/M metagenome (GOLD analysis project Ga0210051, IMG submission 185464) | Groundwater microbial communities from aquifer - Crystal Geyser CG23_combo_of_CG06-09_8/20/14_all (SPAdes) (version 2) | ecosystem: Environmental > Aquatic > Deep subsurface > Groundwater...
ACCCCCATCCGGTCTTCGACCACCTTCCCCCGTTATCGAACCGAAACGGTTCGCACAGGGGAAGGCAATAACTACTTCTTTCGGTGTTCTATTACTATCGATATGTTCACCCAACTTACGTCAACGGCCCTTCCCCTGTGATAACGGGGGAAGGTGGTCGAAGACCGGATGGGGGTTGTTACTGTCCCCTTTCACTCGCGTAGGTTTCCCCAACCTCTCGTTCATGCCTGCCCGGCCCCAGGGGACTGATTACCACCACGCATCACAAATCTGACTTGCACCCGCATACGGCACGTCGCCGTGTGGCGCAGCGGAACTCGCTGGCTCTAATGAAAGGGCGAGGGGAAGAAAAAGAAGAGAGCGCGCGCCGCTGCCAGGGATGAGGCATGAAGGGGCGAAGAGGAAATACTTCTCCCGGGCTTGGCGCTCCCCAGCTTCTGCGCTGGGGTACTCTACTTGACCGGGAAGTACCCGACCTGGCTGACGATTTTCCGACCTTCGCTGGACAGACACCAGTCCACATACTTCTTCACTGCGCCCGTGGACGCGCCGCGGGTGTACATGAAGAGAAACCGGCTGATGAGGTACTTGCCCAACTTGACGTTGGCGGCGGTCGGCTGATAGGCGGGAGATTTCGTGGGTGCATCCCGAAATTACGGAGATTGCCGTAGGATAAAGCTCCAGCTTTGTCAGATGCACATTGGAATTGCGGGAAAGAGGTCTGCCACTGACAAAGCTGGAGCTTTATCCTACGACGACAAAATCGATGTATCCACTGACAAAGCTGGAGCTTTATCCTACGGCGACAAAGTCGATGTATCCGCTTTTCCGTAATTCCGGGATGCACCCGATTAGACGTTGCCCCCAGGCTAAGTAGATCGTCATGAATTCTGTCCCCATTTTCTCACCACAGAGATCGCGGAGAACACGGAAATGAAGGCAAATCTTTGCAGGCATTGCGGTTTTTGAGGGGACAATATATTTGATGATTTACTTATGTTGTTTCAGTCCTTCGGACTGGAAGACTGATTCGGCGTCACGGGGCGCATTAGGCCAAAATTGCAGAAACTGAGAAAACCTCGTGGTATAGCTCCTTGTGGGCGTCACCCCGCGCACTGGCGACGGGCATAAGTCCCTATGCTACCGGGTAACTCGAGCGTTTCTGCAATTTTGGGCTAATGCGCCCTTCGTACTCCTAATGCCAAATCACAACAGTCGAGGATTTTATTGAGAGCCTCGACGAAAGCATCCCCGTCAAGTTCTTTGATTACCTCGTACTTCGGTGTTGAGTCGTCGTAGAGATCACCGAGGGCTTTGCGGGTGTGTTCCTCCACTTTCACTTTCTCGACGAATCCGTCGCCCAGCGCCGCCCTCAACCTCTCCCCGTCGTTGTAGAAGTACTCCTGGAGCAACGGGACGACTCGGTGGTACCAGGCGAAGCGGAGGTCGTCCAGCGTATTGACATCCATGAAATAGCTGTGACCGATCTGGTGGTCGCGGTCGAGGAGCGCGACGATGCGCTCATTGAGACGCTCAAAGACCTGACGCAGCGGGACACCTGCAACCTCTACCGGCACCAGACTTGAGTCCGGCATCAACTCGACAAACGTGAACCGGCGCATTCTCTCAGTTTGCGTCTCGCAAAGCATTCCGTGTACAATGGGCGACCGGTGATGTCCTATGAATTCTGACCTCCTCACAAACGAAGAACGACGAGTGACATTCTACTGCATCCTTTCGTAAATTCTTCGACATTAGACGCCGGATCGCTTCAGCGTCCGGTAGCTCACACAGGCAGCTACACGATGGAGGCTACCCTCCTTTTCTCCCCTTTCAACCCGTGTTCGGCACGAACACGGGTTGAAAGGGGAGAAAAGAGGTCCTTTCTTGGCGCTCGGTAGTCAGTTGTGTGAGCTACCGGACGCTGAAGCGATCCGGCGTCCTTTTGTAGGGGAACTTCCAAAACGATGCACTACTCTGATTCAAACACGCCCACAACCCCGAACGAGGTGACCCCCGGGACTCCGCTTGATGCGTTGAACCTCAACTGGCGCGAAAGGGATCTTCCAGAGAAAGAGCGAACCAAGCATGTCCATCGCCTACACCCTTACCTGGGGAAGTTCAAGCCTCAATTGGTTGAGATATTGCTGAGGAAGTTCTTCTTACCCGGACAAACTGTGCTGGACCCGTTCTATGGTTCGGGCACTACGTTGGTTCAGGCAAGAAAGTTGGGGGTAGACTCCACCGGATTCGATATCTTTTCGTTCAACGTCCTCCTATGCCGGGTGAAAACGGCGAAGGGTGTAATGGCGTGATCCACGCATGGACATTGAGCGAAGGCGATGGTAAAATCTGACGTGTAAATCCACCTTGCTTACGTTAACCGCCTATCATGATGTATGGTGAAATGACAATGTCATCGCGTATCGTCCTACGCGACCATCCCTCCGACTTTAATTCGATGCCAAATCAGTCGAAAGGTGTGAACTTCGATGCTTTTCTGGACTGTATTCTCGAGGGTGACTGCCGTGACGTGCTACGGAAGCTCCCCGACGATTGTATTGACCTGATCGTCACATCGCCTCCTTATGCTGATCGGCGCAATCACACGTACGGCGGCATCAAGCCCGACCGGTACGTCGATTGGTTTATACCGATTGCCAATGAATTGAAACGAGTGTTGAAGCCGTCGGGGTCGTTCATTCTCAATATCAAGGAAATCGCCGTTAATGGCGAGAGACATACCTACGTGATTGAGTTAATTCTGGCGATGCGAAATGAGGGCTGGAAGTGGACCGAGGAGTACATCTGGCACAAGAAGAACTGCTATCCGGGGAAGTGGCCGAATCGCTTCCGAGACGCATGGGAGCGCTGCCTTCACTTCACCAGGCAGAAGCAGTTTGCGATGTACCAGGAGGCAGTTCGTGTTCCAATGGGGGATTGGCGGCACGCCCGTTTGCGGAACCTCAGTGAAACGGACAAGAGACGCGATACCTCACGAGTGATGAGTGGGTTTGGGAAGAAGATCGAAAACTGGGTTGGACGAGAATGGGCATATCCCACAAATGTCCTCCACATGGCTACGGAATGCAGCAATAAGGGACATAGCGCAACATTTCCAGTTTCACTCCCCTCATGGTTCATCCGCCTTTTTACGGAGCCAGGCGGCATCGTGCTTGATCCGTTTATGGGATCTGGCACAACTGCCATTGCGTGCCAGCAAACCTGCCGCCACTTTGTGGGTATCGAGATGAATGGCGAGTATTGCGAAGCTGCGAGAAAAAAGCTACGTGGCAGCGAAGGCCCTACTCTCTTTGATTACTTACAGGAGAACGAATCTGATGGAAACGGATCAACTGGAAGAATTGATTCAACAGTGCCTCGCCCGCTTTTACCGGAGACGTATCGCGGCGTTGGACAAGTTGAACCTGAAGAAAGTGCTACGTCGCAAGAATCCATATCTGTTTCGCGCTAACGGCATTTCGAACGCGCCAGAGATGATTACTGAGTTGCTCACAGCTCACATTTCCTCATCTGACGAGGGCATATTCGGCGATGAGTTCTTCGAGCCGCTTTTCAAGTTCATCACGAAGTCTCCCATCGCAGCCGCCAAGGGGATAGATTTTGTCATTGAAACGGACGATGCCTACCAAGCGATCTCCCTCAAATCCGGTCCGAACGCTTTCAATTCAAGTCAAGTAGCCAAACAGACACAGCAGTTCAGGGAAATGGAAAGCTCGCTACGTGCGACCTTAAGAAGCCTTCGCAAGCAGTTCATCCCGATCATGGGGTGCGGTTACGGGAAGGTCAACTCTCCTCCCACGTCCGCCCGGGGATACTACAAACTTGCAGGGCAGGCTCTTTGGGAGAAGGTCACGGGCGACCCAGACTTCTATCTGAAGCTTGTCAGGCTGATGCGAGATGATCCCGATGGACACCGCCCGGTGTTCAAACAAGCGTGGGATCGCGCCGTCAATCGGTTTGTTATACTCGTTACGGATGAAAATCCACCTTTCCCCCTCACCCTGCCCTCTCCCCATCGGGGGAGAGGGTCGGGGTGAGGGGGTGTTTTCACCCGTAACGAGTATAAGCAGTTCTCTGAAGACTTTTGTGACGACGACGGGAACATCCTTTGGGAAAACCTCGTAAAGTTCAACAGCGGAAGTTGATAACGATCGCCCTCCCGATTGTTGCCGCACATTCATAAGCCGTCAAGGAGGGTGAAGTGCAGTTCGAAGCGCTATATTACGACGGATGGAGTTCCCCGCCTTCCTATATCCTCGTAGGCGCAGTTGAGGGAAATGCACCTGATGAGGCTCTGAAGAACAACCTCGAAGGAATGAACCAAGCGTTGCGTGACCAACTTGCCCTGTCAGTCGATGATGTTAATGACAGGCGCATACGAGACACTCTCTATCTGCTCAAGCCCGATGACCTGGCTTGTGCTCGCCGCGGTTCATGACGGCCGCGGAGAACACGATTTCTAAAGTGCCCGGATCAACGGCCCACGTGACGGAAGGCGACGAAGTTGGTCGTGAGAACAGCAAGTACATGGTCGACACGTTGGCATTTGGATTCTGAATCTGATCGTCTCCTCTTCCATCTATCCGTCGGTTTCTTCGTTGCAACCTGAACGCTCACGGTTCACTCCGCCAATGCTCACAACCTTCCGTTGGGCTTGAGCGGCGAACTCGTCATACGCAACGGAGAAAATGTGCTTCCGTTCGGGTCGGCGGAGTTGGTCGGAGATACGCCACTTGCCGCGCAGGGTCGGCAGTTCGTCCTCCCGCGCCTCATAGTTCCGCAGGACACCCCGCTGCCATTCCTCCATCAGGTGGGTGGCGAAGAGCCGGGTGAGTATCTCGAACCAGTCCCTTCCCTCCCGCAGCAACGGCGCCAGCTCGTGTTCCTTCACCGGCAACTGCCCGGCGTAGGCCGGCATGTAAAGCAGGTTGCTGGTTGCCTCCCGGATTTGTGGCTCGGAGGGAGCCTCGCCCTCCCGCACCGGAGTACGATATATCATATCTTCGGCAGCACCTGAATGGTTTGGTTTCCGAGACGAATGACGCCGACGTGCTGCGTGGCCTGAACAACGCTCTTGCCGCCTCTCACAGTCGCCCGAAGAACCTCCGTTCCCACGGATCGCCGCAGCCGCTCCAGCAACGACAGATCGCGGTCGGCCCAAGGGAACGGCTCGTCTTGGTGCTCAAAGAGTGTGATGGTGGAGGTCACCCGGTATGCTCCGAACAGGGAAGGTCAGGCGCGGCGTTGGCGGGCGCGCCGCACAATGGCCTCGATTTCCTCGGCAGGCTCGTCTCCGGCATAGTCCTTCTTGATGAATGACTCAACCGTCTTCCGGGCGCCATGCAGATCGTTTTCCGCAACGAAAGATCGCAGGGACTGAATCGTTTGTTCCTGACTGTTTGCAGCGATCAGGCAGGCTTTGACATACTGGTTGAGTGACATCCCGTATGTGCGCGCGATTTGCTCGCTTTCCTGTTTCAGCCGGGGATCGAGTCGGAGGGAATAAGTGGCACTCATCGGAATCACCTCGCCAGATAGGTCTTAACAAACTCAGCCGGAGTCATCACGCGAAGCTTCGGAAACAGAAGATCAGTTTTAGGCGGTGCGAAGTCCGCCGGATTGCACGTCACAAGCACAGCATGGCTGTGCAAAGCAGTCTCAAGCACATGGTTGTCATCTGCATCCACCAGATTGGGTCGCCACCGGAAATGCACTTGCACCTCATGGGCTTTATCTGCAAGGACAACCAGAACCGACTGGATATCAGTTCTTGGAGTACCATGGCGAGAAAGAAGCTCGACAATTTCCACTCGATGCAGGACGTCCTCGTATTCAAGGAAGAGGCTGAGACTCAACACGATATCCAGTCGGCAAGCAAGAACCTCTCTCAGAACGCTCCAGGACGCACTTGATCGCCGTCGGCACAAGCCACGAACGAGAACGCTTGTATCCAACACGATTCGAGGCAAGCCGTTCATTGGTGATCCCATATATGCTCTTGGTTCCTGATGCTGGCTATGATATCAGACATGCTTCTCGATATCAACTTCCGGTCGAGTTGCCATGGTTGCTGTTCGCATCTTCCCAGCCAGGCCATGTTTCCGCCGCCAGAGGCCAAGCCGCCTCGGCGAACTCCCCTGTGTCAGCGGACAGGAACCGGTAGCCTTCGGCAGCCAGTTCATCCTGATGTCGACGAGCGTCTGCCCGGAACAGTTGAGCCAGATAGCGACTGGCAGGCTTCTTCGTCTGAGTCGCGCGGGATTTCAACAGGTGAACGATCTCTTCGTCCAGTGAGACATTCAGCTTTACTGTAGCCATCCCTACACCTCCGTCGCGATTGTAGCGTCCGAGAAGTAGAGCGTCAAGTTCTCCACCAAAGATAAAGAACGGATCCCTTCCTCGCCGGTTCAAGGGGTAGTAGGTCGCTGCTTCAGAACACCATATCCCCCGAAGATTCGGGTATCATCTTCCTCCGCGATGGAGAATCCCCGCTGCGGATCGCGCTCGTGCAGTTGGGTCTCGTCCAGACCGGTCAGGACGGCCCGGATTGCGTCTCTCGATCGACGATGGAACTCCAGCAGGCGTGTCATCAATCATTCTCTCCCTCCGTCACAGCACACGGCCGAAGCACAGTGAGTCGTTGTGGGGTGTAGAGCGCTCTCCCCTGAGCCACCCATCACTTCACCCATCAACCGCCGTGAGCGTTGTCGCCGTCCACGTCCGTCGTATTCTTCACCGCCCACCAGCAGACTTCGCGGAAGAGGTCCACCCAATCGTCCCATTCCCAGAAGGGAGTCCCTTGCTCGCCCGGTTCGCCCCAGGGGACGCCGAGGATGCACACGACGCGCCCTTCGCCGTATTCGCCGGCAACGATGAACGGCTTGTCGCCGGCCTGCGCGAGCACCTGGCCGCCGGGCTTTACGGTAACCGAGTGCAGATAGTAGGTCAGCGGAGAAGATGCAGTTGAGATGGCTCCCAGCCAAGGGATCTCCCGGTTCACTGTCAGGGGTTGGCCGTTCGGGAGGTGAATGAGTCCACCATGTAGAGCGGGAGTGGCGGCGACGGGCATGGTCTCCTCGATTAACGAGCCGCGCCAACCGCCCCGTTCATAGCCCTGGTGGCCGCCCAGCACGATTAGCGCGCCTCCACGCTTCACGTATTCGTGAATGGCGTTCTTGTACTTGAGCGCCAGGCAGCGCACGTTGACATTGCAGAGGTAGAGGATGGAGTACTGAAACAGCTCGCGGGGGTCCTCGGGGAAACCGACAAACGACATTCCCCCCATGCCATTTTTGCACCAGACCGCCTTCATCCTGGCGTCAAGTTGCATGGCGTGGAAAACGTCGGCAATCCGAAAGCGGTCATAGCCGAACCCCGCGACGACCAGCCCCTTCATCGGCACGTGTTCCCACTGTACCTGCTTGAATGGCGCTGGCTTTAGATCAGATGGAAGCTCGCCCTCGCTTCCCGGGTAGATCGACAACAATTGACGATCCTCAAACTCGTGCAGGCAGAAGACTTTGAGGGAATCCACCGACCATGGCTCTTTCCCGTAGGTTACGAGACGCAGGGACCACCAGCTCGAGTCCCGCAGGATGAAGTCGGCCTCGCAATCGGTATACTTGTCCGACCTTTCCGGAGACGGGACAAACCGGAGGAGCTGGCGCAGTCCGGCACGCTGGCTGTCAACGTCAAGGAATCCGACGGGTGCGCTATCCTTGGCCGCGGGCATCTTCACCCGCGCCCGGACGCGGTACAAACCAGGCGGCAGCGCCGGGAAGTAAGGGGAATGCGCCATGTATCCCTGTCCCACGTTTGCCGGGGCTTGCAGCGCCGCGCCGCGCTCCGCTTGCGGATCATTGACTGTGTGCGACCATGTGCCGCCGCGCATGTTGAAGGAGTCATCGCTGCCCACGAAGTAGGACAACACGCGCGTATCCTGCATCCCACCTTCCACCACTCGAGTCGTCTCGCCTTTGGCCCAGTGCGGCGTGGCGGGTGGCACGTACTTCCGCAACTGCACGGCGTCCACCCATACCGTTGAGGGAATCGTCTTGCCCATTTGCTTTTGGCTGTTGTTCAGGACGGTGACGCCTACCCGCGCCCACCGGGCATTGGCCGGCGCTTGCTTGAACGCATCACGCAAGTCCCACTGTGAAGGTCCATAGGGGAACTGGACGATGAAACTCCCGACTTGTTTCTGGGCTATGTCCAGCCATTGTCCCGCAGCGTAGGAGGAGACCCCCGCATAGTCAGATGGTTTGCCGCTGGCGTTGAAGCCTTCCTGACGGAAAGCAATGGAGAACAGATAGGTGGCGTCCGGCTCGACCGGAATCAAGGGTGAACTCGCCGACACGTTTGTGTCAGACTTGGGGACGAAGACTTTCAGCGAGTGCTGCCCCTTGATGTAGACCGTCGAGTCCGTCGACACCGTGATCCCGCTGTCCGGCGCGATCGGCGCCGTCCAGGGGGGATTGGGACTGCGGCCATTGTCGGTCACTTCTTCGAAGCCAGCGTTGGGGACCAGGTTCTCCCCCAGCCAGGGGATGGATACCGGCCCGTCGGCGCGCGCTGCGCTCGCGAGTACAACGAAACTCAGTTGCAGTCTCACGCAAAGGCGCAAAGACGCAAAGGCGCGACGCGCCTTGAGAACAGTCTTGGCTCCTGTGCGTCTTTGCGACTTTGCGTGAAGACTCTTGAGCGTGGTCATCTGTTTCACCACAAATCCGGTTTGTACCGGTCATCCTCTTTCATAACCCACCAGTTGAGCTGGCGGAGCAGGTACTTCCAGTCACTCCACTCCCAGAACGGGACCGCCTTTTTGTCGAAGGTTCCCATGGGCGCTCCGGTAATGCAGGCCACGCGCGCTTTGTTCGGCCCCACTTCCCCGATGACGAGGAAGGGATGTCCATCTGCCTCGAGGACAGTCTTGCCCCACGGTTTGGCTTCCACCTTGTGGATGTAAAGCGCGCGCGGCGCGACCGACCAGTCGAGGTCCTCAAGGAATGGCGCGCCCTCGGCTATGGGCCTCACAGTTGCATTCGCCAGCTTTTCCAGATCGAAAGGTGTGGACGATAGGGTCACTGGAAGCATTTCCGCCAGAGGCGTTCCTTGCAGGCGCGAGGCGCCATACGCCATCGGTCCTCCCAGCATGATGATTCCGCCGCCCGCGTTGAGGTAGTCGCACAGCATCTCCTGACCGATGTTACCCAGCGCCTCGTTCTTTACCCCGCCCAGGATCATCATGTCGTAGGAGAGAAGCTGGTCGTAGTCATACGGGAACGAGGACAGACGCGTCAGCCAGTTCCCGGAGTAGTTCGTAAAAACCCGATCGTGCCGGTCCTTGTTGTTTCCGTCCCGATACATGTGACTCATGTGGGCGGGTGTCGCCACACCAAAACAGTCATCGAGGAAACCCTCGGCGTACCACATTTGAACTCCCGGCACGGCCTTCAGCTTTAGCGGGTCCGGCTTGTGCAGGGACAGCTTCTGTTTTGGGCGTTCGCCGCGGTACACCGGAGTGACCATGTCGGTCTGTATGTTCTCGCCCCACTTGTACGCGCCGTTGAAGTATTCCTCGAAAGCGCCGGCCACCATGACTGCTGTCGGTGGCTCCAGTTCGGCCTCAACTTTCACCACGAGTGGGTCCTCTCCGGCAACCTTGAAGGAGAGCTCCTTCGTCTGGACTCGGTCGCTGAGCGTGTCGAATGCAGCAGTTCCCACCGAAACGACTTGCGTCGGGTTCTGCACGTTCATCAGATTGACCTTCATCGAGAGCGCGGCAGGCGCGTTGACGGAACGGGTCGCGGACATAGCGATTTCGCCCGTGCCCTTGCCGTCGGTCTTCATGCTGTAACCAGCGATGTAATCCATAGTCGCCGAAACGACGTTGTCCAACCCAATCACCGGCACGAAGTAGATGGGATATTCCACCGACTGCCCCGCCGGGAGGTAGGTCAAACGATACATCGGTTCGAGGGAAGACGCGCTGACGCAGACGTAGAGAGCATCAATCTCATTGTAGTCGGAGAGAACCGCCAGCCCGGTCTTGCGCTGAGTGTCTAACTGTGCCATCCACCCGGCGCTGCAATCGCGCAGGAACGCCTCGTCGCCGGTGTGCCCCCAGTTCTCGCCCGCCTTCACGCGCACCCCTCGCGTGCTGGGGCGAAACGACTTGTCGGTCGTCCGGTCATACTGACCACCTGGAAAGAAGATATTCTGCTGCCAGAAAGCGAACAGCTTGGAGTCCTTCTTCGGCGCAGTGATTCTGATGCGGCATTCCAGGGCCGGACTGTCGGATCGGAGCGTGTACGTTTTTTTCAGGAGGAGGTCCTTGAGTTTCTCGTCCTCATGGCCCATCCAACGCCCCGTCGCCAAGTAGCGCAACGCGAGCACGCATTCCTTCGGGTCGTTCTTCTGATCAACCACTTCGTACTTCGCGCCTAACATCTCCCCCGGCCAATACTGGGACTGAAAGTGATCAATACCAAGCCCGTGCGGCGATTGGTCGGGGATCAATTCCACATCACCGCCCAGCTTGTCCTTGTACGAGACCACCACACCACCCTTGGACGGATCGACAACGAGCGACACGCGCCCGTTGTCCATGCGGTAGCGGGTGTTGCCGTCTTTGTCTCCGGTGGTGAGCGAGACGGCGGCGTGTGCGCCACTCGTAAGGGTTGCCGCGACGACCAGTGTAAGTCCCCATGAGATTTTCATAGCGTTGCTCCGTGTGAAGGTGTCAGGTGTCAGGTTGCAGGGGGCGGCCAGCCGCAGGGGAACGATTCATCTTCCGTACCGTAGCCAGCCTTCTCCTCCGCAACTTGCCAGCGCCGGTCTTGGGCCGGGAGTTTTTTTTCCAGCGTCTTTTCCAAGCCATTGAGCATTCGGATGCACTCCTTGTAGCGGTCGCGAAAAATCTGGTAAACTTCCTGAGTGATATAGGTTTTGAGCAAGGCCACGAACAGATGATGGACGGTCTCACCGGCCTCACCACGGCTGCGGTTCACTCCCTCGATTTTGTTTCGCACGTGCCGGTCATCATTCTTTTCGGCCAACTGGGCCGGTGAGCGGTTCGAAGAACGCCGTACCTGACTTCCCAACTCGTATCTCTCCTCTGCAGGCCAACTGTGGGTAAGCTCACTGTCCTCGATGTGCAACGGACACAGTTTTCGGTAGACATCGAGGTCCTCCACTGCCAGATACTTCTTCTCCACAACTCTCCCCCTCCTGACACCTGACACCTGACACCTAATACTCGAACACGACAGTCTTGAGATACAGCACCGATGGCACGGTCACACGGACCGCGCTTCCCTGCTTTGTCAGCTTCAGGGGGACGGCCTGCACCGCGGGTTCTGCCTCAGGCGTCAGAGGTTCCGCCATGACCAGCCACGCCTTCTGCGGCAGGCGGCCGCCGACTGCGTTGCAGCGAACTGTGACGTTGAGAACCGGTGGACGCACCTTCGAGTCCCTGTTCCCGCTCACTTCTTCGGACACCGGAGAGTTGACCAGGTGCACAATGGCTTGCTCTTTTCCTTCCGGGCTTTTATTGGTGAACACGTATCCCTTCCACCAAAGCGTCGGCGGCGCGTCCACGACAACGCGCTTCTGGTCTTCCGGTTGCAGGCGGAGGTTCCAGCCTGAGAACGTGTCGCTGAAACGGAACGCCATCCGGGGCAAGTCGCCCGCGAGGGCCGAGTTGTTTTTGTAGAGCGGAATCCAAACCCGGCCTCCGGCGAGAATGCGGAAGATGGTGGCGTGCAGCCAGTCCACCTCTACATGGTTGGGGTTGCCCGCGTTAAACCCACGGTCGAAGATCCACGGGTCGTAGATGCCGTCCAATTGCCGGATGCGGTCACCCCATTCGATGAACCGCTTGCTGTAGGCATTCCAGAAATGGAACGGCGAAGTCTTCGCTCCGTAGGTGATCGCCACCTCATCGAGAATCCACGCGTGACCGCGGCACTTCTCGGCGAGGAACAGCGGAGTGTTCTTGTTCTCTTCCGGCGCGCCGTAGTTGTAACCCCAGGTGAAGTCCGGCAACTCCTTGGCTACTGCGTCTTTCACAGCCTTGAGGGATTCTGCCGACAACCGGTCTGCCTCTTCCCAGGTCGGCGCTATCTCGCTACCATCGAGGCGATACTGCCCGGGCGCCACGTTCATCATCCAGATGTCCCAGCGTGCGCCATTGAAGCCCATCTCCTTGCCCAGTCGGATGCACTGGTTCGATATGTGGGAGCGCACTCCGGGATGCGTCGGGTCGAGGGACGCCCACAGAGTACCATCCTTAACTGGGGCGAACTCGAATTCGTGGCGCCGCGAATACCGGGCATGAGCTTCCATGTTGTAGCTCCCGATCTCGCCGTCACGACCATACATGAACCAGTCCGGGTGCTTTTGGTAGAGTTCGTATCCGGCTTCGTCCGTCGCGCAGCCGAGGATGTAGGATTCCACGTGGACGCCGCTGTCCTTCACCATGGCGATCTGTTCCTTGTACTCCTTCAGACTCAACCACCACTGGCCATTTGCAGCAACGTAGGGATCCTCCGGCGGGATGAAGCCGGCGAGGTCGCACCAACTCCACCCGAAGAACTCCATCCGGCCATTATGATTGTCCCTGTCGCGCACTCCCATCTCAACGGCCTTCTTGCTCTGCGTGTGGCTGGCGGGATACACGTAGAGGAGACCGCCGCCGCTTGGCCGCCAGCTCTGCTCGAAGTCGTGCGCGGGGAATGCGAGGAGACGACCATCGTTGGTGATGCCGACATCCATCGAGTCACGGGCCACCAATTTGCCATCCTTGTTCTGTAGGGAGAACTCCACCTCGTGTCCGGACTCTGCCCCCGCGGCTTTCCACGCGAGGTCGTAGACGCGTCGTTCTCCCGGTGCAAGAGATGCAGAAACGTTGGCCACCTTGCGCCGCCCCTCCAGACCAACCAAATCATCTGCTTGCAGCTTGCCCTCAAACGCGTCCTGTGTCGGGTTGACTACGGTGACCGCGATCTTGACCTGCGCACCCGGCGCGTAGTTGGTCCGGCTTCGCAGCAACCCACTGATGTACGGCGCGTTTTTGCCGTGTCCCTCCAACTCGATACCGGCGATCCAAACGCTCGGTTTCCGGTCGCCAGTCTGCGCCTGCCAAGTGGGTAAGATGGTCAACGTGTAAGGGGCTGGCGTGTCGCCCACCTCGAAGTAGATCGGCAGCACACGATACGCTTTCTCGTTCGCACGGACGGCGTACACCATGCCATCGGCCAGATATCGGCGACCAGTGGTTTGGTTGTGAAGCGTTACGGTGAGCCTTAGGCCGTTCGCCACGTCGTTGAGGTCCTTGCCGCGCACACGCACGCGGATCACACCGGTTCCCGCCAGCGGAATATCTTTGGCGGAGAAGATTGCCGGCAAAGCTCCCGCCTTCGCAAACGCGAGCTGCAGCGACTTCCCACCCGCGGCGAGAGTGTCGTCCGCAATGTCGCCTCCCGCGAACAAGGGACCCGGCTTTGCCGCACCGAAGTCATGTTTCCAGAGAACTTCGGGTGCGGCCCACAGATTCACGGCAAGCAGGTTGGCGAGGACTGTGATGATTGCGAGGTGCATCCGAGAGTGTTTTTTCATGGGAATCTCCTCCGCTCTACGCGCATTGATAAATTCACTGAAAGAACCAAAACTTCCGCAGAATACGCAGAAGGGAAAAAACCGCTTTAGAGCCAATAACCTGTCTTGAAGTTTCCGCGTATTTCGCGTGTTCTGCGGGGATAGCCCTTGTTTCAGTAGAGTCAGCAATGCTGTTGCAGCATTCCTGGCATGAATGCTCGATCATGGCGACCCATCCTTCGAGGTGTCGAACCTCGATTCCGTCATCCCTTCAGCAGTAGCGAAGCCCGACAGGGCGGTCACCGTCACGCCAAGCCTATGGCAGATGCTGGACGTGTGTCAAGCCATTCTCTGAAATATCTGAAATTCCGGCGGAGGCATTGTCCTTTGGGGTATTGCATATTGGCCGAGGGACAGATAGAATGCCGTCACTCTCAGATCCGTGGAGGTATAGCGAACCATGCAGTTTCGTATCTCAGCCCGAAGGTCGCTCGTATCTGCGCTCGCCCTGTCGATGCTCTCCATGGCTGTCAACCTGGCTTCAGGCACGCAAGAAGCTTCTATCACGTCGGCAAAAGGCAACCACCATTGGCAACTGGGTGTGGGGTGTTACCTTGGCGGCGTGGGGGGTCGGTTCACCGAACTCGACGCTGCGCGGTTCGACTGGGTCTACCTCTGCTACGGCAACATCGGGGCCACGGAGGAAACGACGCAGTTACTCAATCGGCTGATCGCCATGAACCCGCGACTGAAAGTAATCATTCGCGTCTGGCCGATAATGAACCTGACGCCGTTCAAGGAAAACCGTCACCAGGCGACGATGTATGACTATTTCTACCGTCCCGGTGTGAAGGAGAAACTCCTCGCCGAGACACGGCGGCAGATTCGTGTTGTCCTCGACCACATCAGCAAACCGGAAAATGTGGTGGGTTCCACGTTTCTCGAGGAACTGCCGGGGCACTTCACCGACAGCGCTATTGGCAGGCTCGGGGATGGAGAAACCACGTGGGCCATGGACGCCTATCGAAAGGAGATTGAGGCGGAGCTTGGGAAGCCTTTTGTGTGGAACGACGAGACGCGGCGCTGGTGGTGCCAGAAGTATGTGCAGGCGCTGGGAGAGATTCACCACGTCATGAAGGAAGCGAGTGAGGGACGGCTGATCTTCTACTACCAGCAGACCAACCACTTCAACCTCGACCATGTCCCCGCCGGCACACCCGTCAACAGGCAGGGACTGATCCCGATTCACCTTGAGGAGATTATCAAGCCCGGGCTGTGTGATGGACAGTTTGCTTATCCTAACAACCCTCTCATCTGGGAGCGGCAAACTTTGCGCTTTGCGAAGGAGCGCGGGTGGCTGTTCTTCTCGCAGCTTCCACACCCCAGCGGGATGCGCCTGGGAACGTGGGACGAGTGTATGCAACTGGCAAAGACCCGCGTGCCGCAGAACCTCGGCTACTTCTGGTACTGCGAGGGTGGCTGCGCCAAGAACATGTACAATGACGACCCCTCCATTCCCGCGGAGGAACGAGGGTCGCAACGCCTCTACTTCGTGGAACACACGCGACGTTTCCTGGCGAAGGAGAAAGTCGGGATGGATGTCGTGGAACGCCACCTCAAACCCGAGATTGCCTTCAGCTACGATCTGGACGCGGTGAAGTCGGGGCACTTCCGTCCCATCTGGGTTCAGGTGCACAACCCGCGTGATCCAATATGGTTTGAGAAACCGGAGGACGCGACGCTGAAGAACGTCAGACTTACACTCACGCCTCCGCCCAGCGTCGACCTCCCCCCCACCAATTCTCCCCCCGCGGCGGTTCCTCTCGGCGACATCGAGGCGGGGGAATACCGCGCCATCCTGTGGTGGGGACAGATGAAGGAAGACACCACTGTCTCAGCGAATGCACCCATCTCCGTTAAGCTGACCGCGGACAATAGCCCGGCTGATGAACTGGTTTCATCCGCGCCGAACACGTCCCCGGTGGCCTTTGCGCCGCAGGAGGTTTCCCGCTCGGGTGATTCCTGGGTGGAGCCACTGTACCGTGTGGCAGACGATTACTCACCAGTTCTCCATCTCACGCCCATCCAAACCGCCGCGCTGCGTCCCTCCGTGACGGACGGGTCGGACACCATCATCTACAACGGCACACTGCACGTGGGCGAGCGATTGACCATCGGGCCCGGATTGAGCGCGCGTCTTCTACCCGCGAGCCTCATCACCGGCGACCGCAGCGTAATGTGGGAAGAAGGCGACCCAAAGAAGCCCAAGGCATGGAAGGAAGGCTACGGCGTATTCAACCTTCCACTCATGGCCCCATCGCGCCCCAACGCAAGGATCCGTGTCACGATCTCCGGTAAGGTCGCGGACGGCGCGGAAAGCCAGATTCTGTTGACCGGCTACAAGCGCGTCCGAGGCGCGTTGCTGGGGATAGGGGGCAAGTGGGAAAGCTGGAGTCAACCACTGGTCGTCAACGCGCTGGGGAGCGAATGGCGTGAGGGAGTCAGTCAGGAGTTTGTCATCCCCGCGGATGTGTCTGTTCGGAGCGTGGCTGCCTATCGTCGCGGCAACAAGGGGACCATCTGGTATGGGGACATATTGGTGACGCTTGCCGACATGCCTTCCGATGGCGTTGACGTGAGCGACCGGCTGGAAGGCGTGGTGCCCACAATCCATCCGGGCACGTATGTGCGTTTCACCTACCGCGACGGGAGTCCCCCATCGCAAATGCCGAGAATGAGCGTGGAGTTCGCGGCGCCCGACGCGGACGCTGCCGTGAGATAACTTGACGACACCGTGGGAGGGCATTAGACTTCTGATACACTCATACACAAGGAGGTCCACCATGGAGACGATTGGCGCTCACGAGGCACGGAATCAATTCTCCTCGTTGCTTGAACGTGTGCATCGAGGGGCGCGTGTCGCTATCACGAAACGAGGGGTTACCGTCGCCGTGTTGCAGCCTCCTGACCATATTCTAACGGGTGGTACAGAATCCGTGATCGCGGAATTGCGCACATTTCGAAGGCGGCATAGGCTGAATGGCTTGCAGATTCGTGACCTGATCGAGGAAGGAAGACGGTGAATGATGGATCGTTTCGTCGTTGACGCGTCCGTGGTGATGTCATGGTGCTTTGACGACGAAACAAATGACTATGCCGACGCGGTGCTCGATTTGCTCCACCACGGCACTGCCATGGTGCCTCCCATTTGGCCACTGGAGGTGGCCAATGTCCTGCTGGCTGCCGAAAGAAAGAAACGGCTCCAAGAAAGCGACAGCAGCCGCTTCATAAACTTGCTTTCACAACTTCCCATCGTCGTTGTCGAAACCGCATTCCATGAGAGGATGGCTGAATTCATGGACTTCGCAAGGGAGAACGGACTGTCGAGCTACGACGCTTCCTATCTCGATCTCGCAATGAGGGAAGGTATTCCCCTTGCCACTTTGGACGAGAAACTCTTGAGAGCTGCTCACAATGTGAAGGTAGGAACGCTCGATGCCTGACACCTGAGAAGCTACCGATCTATCGCCTGTTACGCCAAACGCTTGCGGCGACATGCCCCACTGCCATGGCACAGTTGCGCTGCATAATGAAGACAGTCGCCCAACGCAAACTGCAGGAGAGGCAGCGAGACGTCGCATATTGGCAGAGCCGGCCTTACGATGAACGGCTGCAGGCACTTGAGGACACTCGCCAAGAATACCATCGGTGGAAATACGGCGCTGAACCAAGTACTTAGAGAGTCTGTCGAATCGTTAAACGGTAGAGGAGAGACCATCATGCTCATAGTTACTGCTTTACTGCTATGCGTGGTCTGTGGCTGCGGTTACCAGCAAGCAAACGCGGAGGCAATGATGCAGGACGTAACTTTTACCGCTGAGATTGATGCCACGGAGCAGAAATATATACTGGTTCTGCCGGAGGGCTTTGACCGCGCCGCGTCCCATGACATTCTGATCGCGCTGCACGGCCACGGGTCGGACAGCTGGCAGTTTGTGAAAGACCCGCGGGACGAGTGCCGGGCCGCGCGAGACGTGGCGGCGGCGCACGGGATGATCTACGTGTCCCCCGACTACCGCGCCACCACCTCGTGGATGGGGCCGAAGGCAGAAGCCGACGTGGCGCAGATCATCGCCGAGTTGAAGACAAAGTACCGTGTGTCCCGGGTGTTCATCTGTGGTGGATCGATGGGCGGCTCCGCCTGCCTCACCTTCACCGCTTTGCACCCGGAGTTGATCGATGGTGTTGCTTCAATGAACGGCACCGCCAACTTCGTTGAATACGAGAATTTCCAGGACGCGATTCAGGCGTCGTTTGGCGGCACACAGGAACAGGTCCCGGACGAGTACAAGAAGCGCAGCGCGGAGTTCTATCCAGACAAGTTCACCATGGCGGTCGGCATTACGGCTTCCGGAAAAGATACGTCCGTGCCGCCGCACAGCGTCGTTCGTTTGGCGAAGGCGCTGGACGCTCTGGGACGTCCCGTGCTGCTCATCTACCGGGAAGCTCTGGGACACTCGACCGCGTATGCCGATGGGAAAGCTATCCTGGAATTCATCATCGAGAAGTCGCCGCCAAAGCACGAGTAGTGACAAAGTGTGCGAGTGGCGAAAGCGACTGGTCTCGGATGAGGGGATGTCTGTCATGCTCAAACCCGTATCGTTCCTCACCCTACTTGCGGTGGCTCTGACCAATTCCGTTCATTCCGATACCGTGTCTATTGCGACGCAGGGAGCCATCGTTGCATACGGGAAGACTGGGGAGTTCGCTTTCATTGCCCCCAGCGACTACAAGTCGGCCCGACTCGTTCTCTCGGTTCGCATGGACTCCCCCGAGTGTTCCGGCTCAACCCACGTCCTGAGAATCCGGCTGAATCAACGGATCGTTCGCGGCGCGCTCGATCGTTCCAGCCGTCGCCTGCTCAACAAGCCCATGACGGTGAAAATGGCCAGCGGTCTTGAGATTCCCTGGGTCAGAGGCGCTGACTGGCGTGTCGCGTATGCGCCGGACTTCGAGATACTGGGCACCGATAAGGCAGGCGCCAACCGGATTCTGGACGTGTCGGCCCATCGACTGGTCCTGGATGTGACCGACCTCATCGCGCGTGGAAAAGTGAACTGCCTTTGTCTCGAGCACCTCGGTGAAAGCATGAAGCTGAGGAGCTACTTCCCGAAAATCAACCCGTCCCTCGACTTTGTCTTTGATGAGCTGGCAATGGACTTCTCTCAGGAGCCGCCCATTCAGGGAGCGACTCCGACGGCAGAGAAATTCCATGCCGACCGCATCATGCTCCAACCCCCGGCGACGGTGGATGTCCAGAGCGCAGTAGCGGTTGAATCTGGCGGCGGTATGCGTATCGATCTGAAAGGGCTTCCGCTGCATGTGGTATCCCGTTTCTCCTGCCAGGGAGGAGGTTTCAACGTTCTCTCGGTCACCGGAAGTCCTGCGGGAGAGTCGCAATGGAAAGTCTCTGTGGAGCGAGCGGAGAGCGCCGCCTTTGTCAACGCGTCGGCAAGAGAGTACCGGCTGGAAAGAACCGTTCGTTTTCTCTTGGACCACGTTGAGGTTGCCGACCGACTGACCAACCTCACTGATGCGACGATTGGTCTGGCGTTTGACAACCACGTTGTCTCCCCTGCAACGGACATCCAGGAGGCTTGGTTGGGTGGGAATCCGGATCCGGCTGTGAACCGGATGAACGCGATGGAGAATGCGAGCGTGTTTGTTGCTGGCAACGAGAGCGGATGCGGTCTGCTGGCCGTGGATGATGTGTATCGCATCCAGGCTGTTCTCTACTATGACAGGGGCGCGGGAGCGCAAAGCGAAACCTTTGCGCTCGGTCCGAACGACACCTACACGCTTCGATGGTCTCTTTATCCGGTTGTGCGTCCCGACTACTACGACTTCATCAATCTTGCTCGACGCGACCTCGGTGTCAACTTCACTGTCCCCGGTGGATTCCAGTTTGGGCTGGGCGCGGCAACCGACGAGGACTCCCGCGCAATGGCTGAGCTACGCGCGCTAAAATTCCTGTCCTCCGGCGTGTGGTTCGACCGCAAGGGAGACGTGAAGTGCTATCACGGGGAACACATGCTGCAGGCCAGCTCATTGCGCGAGCAGCTTAACAATCGTTGCGCGACCATTCGGCGTGTCGTCCCGGATGTCAGGAGTCTCATCTATATCCACGCCTACATCAATACCGATCCGCGCGGCCCTGAGAAGCATCCGGACGCCCGCATCACGAATGAAGACGGCTCCCAGTACGAAAACAAGGGATACACTCAGAGCACCGGGATTCCGTTCTTGTACAACTATCCCGCAGCGGATCCCGATAACTCCTATCCGGAGGCGATGAAGCGCGTGATCGACATGTGTCTCGACAAGGACAAGATCGGCGCGGACGGCATCTACTGGGATGAGCTGGACTGGATCTCCCCCCGCTACACCTTCGATCGCTGGGATGGTCGCTCTGCAGAGCTGGACGAACAGCATCGGGTTAAGAGAGAGATGTCCTATATTCACCTTCTCTCGATGTCCGCAAAGGTGAAGCTGATTGAGTACATTTTCAGCAAAGGCGGCCTTCTCATTGGCAACTCCTCACCCACGAGCGACACGCTCATGAGGCTCCATTTTCCACGCTTTGTGGAGACCTCGGCTGAATGGTACCCGGCACGCGCACACCTGTACACACCCATCGCCCTCGGGAACCATCTGATCGTCAAGGATTTCCCATCTCTGCTGGATGATATCCGCCTGAAACTGATGTGGGGTTCACTCTATTACTACTACACAACGCCGGCTCAGCCCTATGGCACGATCACTCAGCACATGTTCCCCTTCACACCGGTGGAGTTGCACCGCGGTTGGTTGCTGGGCAAAGAGCGCATCCTCACCGCCGTACCGGGGACGTTCACCTTTGGCGATAAGAAACCTGTGAAGGTCTACTGGTATGACGCCGCTGGGAAGCTCACTGAGAAGACCGGCGAGGAACGCGTAGAAAACGGACGCCGCCCGATCGGGCTGGAACTGGCTGAGAGGGAAATGGCCGCGATTGAGAGACGGCAGTAGCGGTGGGTGACAGATTGCCGACAAGCTCAGTAAGGGGGGATTGTAGTGTCTGAAAATAAGTTTGGAAACCGCTCGGAAAGCGTTGCGGAGAAGCTCCGCCTGCTGGCAGAGTGCTATCGGTTGGGAGAATATGACATTGCCATGTCGCTCACCGAGTCTCTGAAGGACACGCTCGGATTTGAGCGACAGTCCCATTGGGCTCCAGAACCTCCGGTGGTGGAGGCGGGATCCTTTCGCGCGGCCCGGGACCTTCCTGCCGCTTGGCGCGAATGGGCTCGGGGCTGGAGATTTTTCAAGTCACTCAACTTGAGGGAGCCGGTTGGGCTCGACCGCCGCGATGAACCGGTGGACATCCCCGTTGCTTTCCGCTGCGACCAGGTTACCGACCTGCACCGCGAGCTGCGCGTGGCGCGGGTGGATGTAGCCTCCGGCGAGTTGGCCGAGACAGCCAGTCAGGTTTGCGAGGTAACGCGGCGCGGGAATGCGTTCCACTGTCGCGTGCTATTCTTTGCGGACGTGCCCGCCAACGGACGCGCCTCCTACCTCCTCTTGTACGGGAACCCCGCCGCGGAGTCGCCACAATACCCCACCGACCTGAGGATCCACGGCGAGGGAGTGGGACTCGACATTGAGAACCGGCACTTCATCGCGCGTTTGTCCCGGCAAATGGGACAGTTGGAGCGAATGACCTATCGGCGAGAACACGCTCTCGAATTGTTCGCTGGCGGACCGGGACACGGTGAGCCACCAGGTATCGATTGGGCGCATGATTACGTGACTGGAGACCGCTTCGAGAAGATGCGCATCACCAACTGGGCGGAGTGCCCGAACTACGAGGTGATTCGCGGGCCTGTGTGCGTGAAGGTGCGTCGCTGGGGTTTCCCGCACAGCCCCGTGCACCCGCTCTTCACTCCGAGCCGGATGCACATCGACATCACTTACACCTTCTTCGCGGGTCTCCCCTTCTTTCTGAAGCATGGAACCATGCGCATGGTGAAGGATCTGGACATCGCCGCCATGCGCGACGATGAGTGGGTGTTCTCCGGCTTTAGCTTCACCGATCCGTTATGGCTGGACGCCGCGGGGGTCATTCACGAAGGGCCTGTTCCGCAGGAAACACAACCGGACATGCAGGGAATTGGGTACTTCAACCGCAACAGCCGCGACGCGTTCATTGCGCTGTGGCTGGAGCTGGAGGCGGAAGGTTTCGAGGATGTGACGCGCCACACGTTGCCAAGCATGTACTATCGCCCGCACGGTCATTGCTGGGCGCGGTATCCGGCGGGTCACGCGCAATCGCTTAAAGCCGGTTCGTCGATGCGGCAAAAGAACGCCTATCTGATTGCGCCCTACTATGAAGCGGGCGGAGCTGCGGCCATCGGGCAGTCCATGGGGGATGTTCAACGCGGCCCGGTGTACGGTGATGAAGAGGGCGTGTCCGTGGTGCGGAACACACGTAATCGACTCCTGAACCCGTTGGTGGTTGAGACGGAGAGACTCTCCTGCGTTGCCGCCACTTTGGTAGGTGCGCTGGCGCGGCCCGGCGAAAGCGAAGCGGACGCGCCGCTGAAGGCGAAGATCTGGGAAGCGCTGCAGGAAGTTCCGGATGCACAGTTCTATACCGTGGACGCCAATGTGGTGGACATGGGGTACGTTTACGACGTCAGTGTGCGCGGGGACGTAGTGACCATTCTCGTCACCATGCCTCATCACGGGCGACCGATCTACCCGTTTATCGGGGATCCCATTCGTGAGCGGCTGCTGCGGATCGACGAGATACGCGACGTACTCATCAACTTCACCTGGAACCCGCCGTGGACAGCGGCCCGGCTGACGGACGCCGGTCGGAAAATCATGGGGATGGATGAGCGGGAGACAAGTAATGGCGGGTGATGAATGCGGACTACTGCACGGTTTTGGAAGTTCCCCCACAAAAGGACGCCGGATCGCTTCAGCGTTCGGTAGCTCACACAGGCAGCTACACGGAGGAGGCAACCCTCCTTTTCTCCCCTTGCACCCCGCGTTCGGTACGAACGCGGGGTGCAAGGGGAGAAAAGATGTTCTTTTTTGGCGCTCGGTAGTCAGTTGTGTGAGCTACCGGACGCTGAAGCGATCCGGCGTCTAATGCAGAGTGATTTACGAAACGATGCACTACGCTGCACTATTTGAGGAGTAGGGATGATGCAACCAAGAAGTTTCCTTCTCACGATCATGCTAACTGCCTCCGGAACGTCAGGTTTCTCCGAGCCTGCCCATCGCCTCGAATTGCCGGTGAAACAGTTCCCCGCGCAATTGGAGTATGAGAACCTCGGCGCAGAGTTTTCCCCGACGGTTATCATCGTGGCTCACACCGATCGCGAGTCCAAGCCTGTGAAGTTTCTGAAAGGTGTCACCGTCAACGGCGCTCGTGTCACGGAGAAGATGCTAACCGGAAGTGTGCTGAAGATACGCGGGGATGGAACGGGACTGTACGGATACACTTCCGGATTTGGTGTTCCCGTCGTTCCACCCATCGCGGAAGCCACGAGAAGCCCAATGGACGTAGCAAAGAACGCGTGGGACCCCGTGGTGGGAGGAACCAATGGAATGTATAGTTGGCTGCTGGTGACCGTCGCCAGCACGCCGCGGAGGACAACTTACGAACTCTCCTTCCCCGATCCCATCAGGATCAAGAAGCTCACCGCCCAAGCGTCGTGCGAAGCCGTGCCCGACGGCGGTAGCGTGAGCACGCAGCTTCATTCCGACATCGCGGGCAAGGAGATCGTCGCGAAAAAATCCTTCACCAAGGAAAACGGGGAACGGTATCCGCACGTGTTCGATGGGATGAACACAAATCGCGTCTTCCTGACTTTCACCGGCGAGGGGAAAGGTACCGCGCTCATCTACAATGTAACCTTCTGGGCCGAGCTGGATTGCAGCGGTCTGCCGAAGATAACAGCCGCGGCGGGAAGGAACAGCCTGAGCGTTTCAGACGATGACGACTCTTCCCATTGGGGCCGTGTCTTTGTCGAGGGCTTCCCCAAAGGCAGCCTTCCCAAACCCACGCCAACCCCGGACCCTCTCGCCAACTATGTCTCGCCCAACAAGGACGCCAAGCCGGCCAAACTCTCGATGATCAAAGATCCGCGCGAGTTCTTCCCCCGCGGTTTCTACTGGGGACTGGGCTGCCCGCACTGGGACTTTGTCCTCGACGATATGAAGACTCACCACATGAATTGCATCTACGGCAGCAACTGGTGGCCGGAGGCGCTGGAAGACTTTTTGCCGCTCGCGGAACGGATGGGGATACGGTGTATCTACCAGGGGAGCAGTTGGGGCAGCTTCTACTACTTCACCTATCACGATAAGCAGCACCAACAGCGGAGCTACGAGAAGGAACTCGTCCCGAATTTCAAGACGACGGCGGAGAGGGTGAAAAACAACCCCTCGTTGCTCATGTGGAGCCTCACTGAGGAAATCGCGCCGGGAACCGCTCCCTTCCTGTCGGATTACTATCGGATGGTTCGAGAACTCGATCCCAATCATCCTCCGACGGTGCTGCACAACAACGTTGCTGCAGCGCGGGACGACCTGACCACGAACGAACCGCTGGTGGTGACGACTGACGTTTACCCGTTCTTTCTCGATCCGCGCAGCGGGCCTGCAACCCCTCAGCGTTCTCTCAATTTTTTTGCAGGGCGCATGGAGGATATCTACAAGCTCTGCCGCCAGGCCAACGCGTCGATGTGGGCCATGCCGCAGGCGTGTGGCATTGTGCCTGACGATAGTTGCGATCCTCCGCATTTCGGCCCGGTGGGAGGATTTCGCAAACCAACCGCCGCAATGGTAAAGGTGCAAGCGTGGGTTGCCGTCCTCAAGGGAGCAACGGGAGTGCTGTACTATCCGTATATCTCCAACCACCCCGGACACAGCTCGCTGCGCGACTTCGATTGGTCCGAGACCGAACAGCTCAAAGGCGCGTCCGACATCTTTGCTCAACTTGAGAAAGTAGCCGGTCTGCTGGTTCGCTTGGAGCGAGATTTCTCCGACGACAAGTTTGTGTCCAGCGCCAACCCCGCCGTTTGGATTCATACGTTCAAATCCAGGCCGGAAAATCGCCTCCGTTGTCGCTACGCGGTAGTGGCCAACACCGACTGGGAGAATGCGCAGACGCTTGATCTGAAGCTAACACAACCGCTCCCTGCCAACGCAATGGTCTACGACTGCATCGCAGGAAAACCCTCGGGTGGAAACGCCATCGCCCTGTCGCCGGGGGACGGAATGGTGTTGGCGTTCGGCAGCAGGCAGGACATCGAAAGAGACCGCAAGGCAAGTCCCTCGGTGGAGTGAATGAGAAGGCCGGTTAGACTCGACGACCTGCGGAGCGCTCAGCTGCACATTGCTTTGAGGGGGCGTCGCCGTGTCTTTCTGTCCTATCTGTTTGGCTAACCATGATAATGACTGGCCGTGCACTGACGTTGCGGGGCAGGTATTGCGTGAGATCGGCATTGAGAGGACTCCGCAGATGCCTGATGCAGGGCGGAGAAGAATAGAGATGCAGATAGTGGGGCATCATGGATATTCTTCATCCTTACCCTTGCTTTCGTGAGTATCGCGGCCATCAACTCCCTGAGCATCCCATAGCGTCGGGCGCCGAACCGAAGCATATTCGTTCAGGTTGGGAATCCACCATTTCCGCCTGTGCGGCACCCCCGATTCCTGGTTCATCATCTTCCATTCTCCAGCTTTATCGCACCCTCCACGACATTCTGTACTTCCCGTGGTACAACCGAATATCTCGCCATTCGGAAATGAAGATGCGGTAGAGTCCCTTCTCCGACACTGGCACTCCGAATTCGCCCTTCCCGGATTCTGTGAGAGTGGTCTTCCAATCGGGGTCTTCGTCAAGTTTGGTGAAGAAGTAACCTTGCGTCTTCTTGACGAAGATCAAAATACTCCCGGAATGGAGGGTAACATCGTACTTGATAAGGATGTTCTTCCCAGCGGGAACATAAAGTGTTCTTGATCCAAAGGTAAAATGGTATTCGGTAGAGGAGACTCCGCTGGATTTCCCGCCGCGGTACTCGAAACCCGAGTTGAAGCCGGTGACCATATAGGCAGAGGCTACCAGTGCAATAAACCCAGTGCCGAGGGTCTTCAATCCTTTCGCGCTACGGCAGAAGGAGATAACATCCGCGCGCCGCTCAGACTGTAAGTGGACCATCTCCCCGTCGACCTGTTCCTTGATGTCCGTGTCCAGAGCCGAAGAGGCGCCCTCTGCTTGCGCCGACGGAAAGGCGTCCCTCAACCCCAGGCGCCCGGTGGCTGCGAGAAAGACGAAGACCAGAAATGTTCCCCACATCAGGATCAACAAGTAGATCATACAGAATGTCTCCCACGAGATATGGATTGACGCGACGAGGAAGGATGATACCTGATGTTCGCACAACCGGCAATGTGGGCGCCGGGGAAGCCGGCGATACGCTGTCGGGTGGAGAGGGGTCAATCACGATCCGCGCGCGAGCCTCGTCAACTGATCTCCATTGTGATACATTCATTGCACTGCATCACAGGTATGAAGGGAGACATTTCTTTGTCCAAGCAACACCCTCTGCTGACAGTTTCCGCACTCACGACCTTGCTGGTCTGGCCTCTGAGTGCTGATGACCTGACGCTGCTCCGCCCTGTTCCCTCTGCACTATTCCAGAGGGACAGGGACGACTCGGGGGAGGTTCGGCTGCGGGGGACGTATCCAGCCGGTACGGAACCGGGAAAAATTGAGGCGCGGTTCGCCGGCGGTGAGTGGCAGGTCGTTGACGCCCAACCGGCAAACGGAGTCTTCGTTGGAAAGCTGCGCGTGCCGGTGGGGCAGGGAGCGTTGGAGGCGCGCGCAACCGCAAATCCCAACCTGAAGGCCACGGTTGATCCTGTGGCGGTGGGAGACCTGTTTGTCATCACCGGTCAGTCGAATGCCGACGGTCGCGGCACGGAGCATATCAAATTGTCGCCCAACAATCCCTGCCTGGGCGTCAAGTACTGCAACATTGCGTGGTCCCGGGGAGATGATCCCTCATCGCTGGATGAGAAGTATGGCTCGCCGTGGCCGATGGTGCTGAATGCGCTGATTCCCGAGCAGAAGATTCCCGTGGGATTCATTCAGGCGGCGGTCGGTAGCACGGTGGTGAAGCAGTGGCGCAAAGGCGGTTCCATGTATACGCGCATGCTGAAGATGGTGGAGGCTGCCACCGACGGCGGCATGGCCATCAAGGCCGTCTTGTACTACCAGGGAGAAAACGACATCACCCACTACAACACCCTGTCTGTGCTCGGAGATTACGCGCAGTACAAGGAGAACCTGCTTGCCGCGGCCACCGATTTCCAGAACGATTTCCATGCGCCGTTCCTGGTCGGACAAATCACCAACCTCGGTGGCGAGCGGGCGCGCAATGATGGCGTCCGCAAGGCGCAGCAGGAATCGTGGACAGAGCATCCCAACATTCGACGCGGCGCGGTGGTGTGGGATATTCTCCCCAGCGATGGGGTGCATTACCGCGACGAAGCCAGCATGCGCGCTTTCGCCAACCGCTGGACACTGGCAATTCGCGCTGCCCTTTACAACAATAAAGACTGCGCACCGCCGAGACTGACAAGCATGGAACGACTCAGCCCCACCTCAGTCAAGCTCACCTTTGACCGCGCTCTGAAGATTGAAAAATGGGATGGCGCGCCGGGGACGAAGGCACTGGGCTTTCGGTTCACAGACGGCGAAGCGGTTCTCACGGACGCCGATGTAGTGTCCACGGAAGTTCGGGGACAAAACGCAGTGGTGACGCTGCACCGCGCGGTATCGGAATCAACGACCATGGACATCGGCAGTGGAGTGGATGGGCAGGGGCAACCCGTGCTGCGGGACGCAAAGAACGGCATGCCGGTAATGATGGTTTACGGCGCGAAGCTGAAGTAAGGCAAAATTGGCCGCCCAGCAGGAGTGATCTGTGCGCAACTTCGACGCCACTTTCCCGTACGATAGCGGACATAAGTCTGCGGCCGTAAGTTGGCGAACGAAGTTAGCGTGCCATCATCGGACTCACAGAGTCCGCGGTGAATAGTTACGAATGTTTCATACCTCTCCCCAGGAAGGAGTATGCTCAATGCTACGCTCTATCCCTTTCATTCTGTTTGCCCTGCATACTTCATTCGCACATGCGATGGAGTTTGCCAAGACACCCGCTCAATACCTCATCCTGAAGACAAAGGCGCCCATCGCCGTCGACGGGAAGCTCAGCGAGTGGGACATGGCGAATACGCCGATCGTAATTAATCCGGAGGACACGAAGAACCCGCTCATCAAGCACTTCATCGACCCCTCTAATCCCATCAAGGGCGCGGCAGATATCAGCGGCCGGGTGGCCGTGACTTGGGATGAGAAGCACATCTATGTCGCGGGAGCGGTGACCGACGATCACCTCATGGGCGTGAAGCCGAACAGTCTCGGGAATCAGGGCCCCGCGCCGTGGGGGTGTGACTCGGTAATGATCAATATGAACTCCTATCGCCAGCCGATGAAGCGCAACAATCCTTACAGCAGCGACGTGACCCTGGGTCTGCGCTATGCACCCATGGGCATCAACCCGCGCGGCTCCCTGATCGCGAACGCCGCGGCGCTCGACACCAAAGACATGCACTGGAAGGTGACGCAGAACGCCCAATGGGCGGTGGCGGAAACCCCGAACGGGTACAACGTGGAGGCGGCGCTCCCGTGGAGCGACCTCGGTTACACGCCGCGAGTCGGTGAGCGACTGTTCATCGCGTTCATGCTGCCGGACGTGGACCCGAACCAGCCGCTCAAGCAACTCGGTTGGGGAATGGCGAGCACGATGAAAAGCTATCCCGTCTTTCGGCTTGCGGAGCGCTCCGACGCGTTGGGGCTGATTACGCTCTCCGCGGACGAGGTGGCGACCAACGCGGCGTGGGCTGTGCGCACAGAAGTTGATGCGCGCACCGGCCCGGCGAAACTCGACAAGATACGTATCCTTGATGCCAACGGGAAGACCGCGCTGGAGCGTCCAGTCGGAATGGATGTAGCCAAGGCCATGACCGGGATCGCGCTCACCGAGTTCAAATCTGGGGAGATCGCCAAGCCGGGACGCTACACCGTCGAAGCGCTCCTTGCCGCTTCGGGTGGACCGGTTGTCATTGCCCGACAGCCTGTTCGCTTCGTCGAGTCGGCCCCCGAGCCGCCGATGATCAAGAACCCTCCCGGAGAAATCCACCGCATGCGCCCTTCACGCGTCGCGCACAACGCCGACGACCTGTACCGGCGAAAACTGGTCAGGCACAACTTCGTGAAGGGGAAGGACGACTATGTGCCCTACATTGAGAAGCACGTCGTGCCGACGTTCCTCACAACTGCCCGGCAGCAAATCGACACCAAGAGCCCGTGGGGTTACGGCTTCCTGTTGCAAGCGCTGGCGCTTCACAAACTGACGGGAAACGAGGACTACGTCCAGTTGGGCCGCGACATGATGGACTACGAGTTGACGCGCGCCGCGGTCGATCCGTTCCGACTTTACAGCTACGCCGCCTACCGCTACTACACCTGGAAGCAAGACCCGAACAGCCCGTGGGCGCCGAAGGACGCGGAGAAGCGTTACCGTGAGATGCTGTACCCCATCGCCGCCAAACCGGAGAACGATCTTTTCGCGGAATATGGAACCCACAACCGCATCTGGCATCGCTACTGCCTGCTCAAAGTTGCGCGGCAGGTGGCTGAGGAAGACGGCAAGCCCATCGATCCCCGCGTCATCGCGTACACCGACTACCACGCAAAGATACTGGAAGCAATGGGCGACGATGACGACGCCTCCTCCGGCTACAACTGGGGTTGGTTCCACTACGCTCTGGCCCTGTACTACCATCAGGGAGACTTGGGCCCGCTTGTGAAGAACCCCGGTTTTGCCAAGGCGATTACTCGCTATGCGGAAACCATCTCTCCCAGTGGGGCGATGCCCACCTTCGGGTCGGACAGCGGCTGGCCGTCCTGCGGGGCAAGCCTCTGGACCTTCGAGTTAATGTCAACACTGACCCGTGATGGACGCTTCCGCTGGGCGGCCCATCGAGTGGCGGAGTACCTCTACAACTATTTGTACAACGACCCCGGGCAGTACCACCTCCCGGCTGACAGGATGAAGGATCTCTTCACGATGGCTTACTTCTTTGCGGATGACACCGTCGCTCCGGCAGCCCCTCCCGCCAACAGCCGCCTCACCTGGCGACATCCCATGGTCGTTCCGTCCGAAGAGGAGCAGCGCAAGTATCCGGGCATGTCGATGATGATGATCCCGGAGGGATGGATCCCGGACAAGCTGATACTGAACACCCACAACGATCCGCGCGGGCTCTGGGGACTGGTCGAGTTGCTGCCCTTCGGCGGACACGGCGGCTCCTTGCCCGGCAATCTGATCGCGCTCCTGCAAAAGGATTCCGTGCTCCTGGCCGGACAGGGCTACTACGAGCAGTCGCCTCCTTACCAGAACATCCTCTGGATCGAGGACTTGGATGGGCTGGCAGCCAACCCGCAGCCGGTCACTACAGAAGTCCCCATCGTTGCCGATGATGGCGCGTTCACTTTCGTGCGCATCCAGACGAAGGCGTATCAGGAGTTGCCGGTCACCTAAGTAGGTGGTCAAAAATACTGTCCCATAGTTCCCGAAAAGGTAGTGGGGGGTTATGCTATTTGACAGTTTGATTCGGTAATGGCAATTCCCCCGGACTTGTTCCGGGGGAAGGTTAGGTTCGCGCTACAACCCGGACGCCGCGCAACCTCTTCTTCAATCCCCCCGGACTTGTTCCGGGGGAATGTTAGGTTCGCGCTACAACCCGGACGCCGCGCAACCTCTTCTTCAATCCCCCCGGACTTGTTCCGGGGGAATGTTAGGTTCGCGCTACAACTGCCGGACAAGAGGGGCTTTCCACTCCTCCGGTGAGCGTGGTCCTAAACTTCCCCCGAAACAAGTTCGGGGGGATTCTGTCTGTCGCCTCCCGCCGTTAGCGTGGTCCTAACCATCCCCCGAAACAAGTTCGGGGGGATTCTGTCTGTCGCCTCCCGCCGT
>Ga0210051_1000794_pt1 | contig 30750 bp, 24 predicted proteins | sample CryGey092014_all_FD_185464 | JGI IMG/M metagenome (GOLD analysis project Ga0210051, IMG submission 185464) | Groundwater microbial communities from aquifer - Crystal Geyser CG23_combo_of_CG06-09_8/20/14_all (SPAdes) (version 2) | ecosystem: Environmental > Aquatic > Deep subsurface > Groundwater...
TTTTTATGGAAAAGATGCATCCCGTATCAGCACAAAATAAATTTTCGTCAATTACTGTGGTTCTTGCGGGCATATTATTTTTTTTAATTCCGCTCGTGCCGGATGAAAAAATTACAAGATGGAAACTATGGTTTTTAGAAACCGGACTTTTTTCAATTATTATTTTATGGACGGTTCACAAATTATTTTACGACAAAATCAACCTTAAGATTTCTCAGTTAAATAAACCGGTGTTTGTCTGGTTTGTTTTTGTTGTTTTTATGTATATAATTTCTAAAAATAAACATGTGGCGGAATTGGAACTTTATAGAGTGATTGTTTCGTCGGCGAGTTTTTTTCTTTTTTCCGAGTTATACGATAATAAACAAAATAGAAATACCGTTATAAATTTTTGGGTGAGCGGAGGTTTCCTTGCGGCAATATACGGGATTATGACCCATTACGGCGGGTTCTGGATTGTAATAACGCCGCAGGTTGACAGAATTTTTTCCACTTTCGGAAACCCCATATTTTTTGCCGCATTTCTTGTTGCTACAATTCCACTTGCAGTTTTTAAGTTGATACAGGAAAGGGAGCCATCATACAAGGTTCTATGGTTTTTCATTTTAATTTCTTTTCTTATTGCGTTGTATCTTACAAAAACCCGAGCGGGATGGATTGCTTTTATCGTCTCACTTATAGTTTTTATTTTTTTGTCGTTGGATTCAAAAGTCAAAAGGTTGATTCTAATTTTTGTCCTGGTAATTTTCGGATTTTTGTTCACCTTAAAAACAAAAAATGTCTGGATGCGACAGCAGGGGCATCTTCTTATCTGGCGCGACTCATTAAGAATGCTTTTTGATAAACCGGTTTTTGGCGTCGGACTCGGCAGTTTCCATATAAGTTTCCCCGATTATGCGTCGGATGAACTAAAAAAAATCTGGCCCCAATCGCAAAATATCGTCAATGATGCCCATTCGGAGTTTGTTCAGATTCTTGCCGAGACGGGAATCGTCGGTTTCGGGATTTTCCTGTGGATACTTTTTTCAGTATTTTATCACGCCCATCAATTTTACAAACGGTTGCATGATAGGGAAGAGTTTTTAATTTATGCCGCATTATTTTCTTCGGCAATCGGACTTCTGGTCCAGAATTTTTTTTCGGTTGATATGCGTTTCACAATTTCTTCGTTTTATCTTTTTTCCATATTCGGGATACTTTCCTCTCATTCATCGGTAAAAACGAAAGAGATAAAATTGCAAAAACCCGAAAAATTATTTATTATGCTCGTTCTTTTTTCGGCGGTTATTTTTTTAGAATATAAAATGGTTATAAAACAATACAGAAGTTGGAAGATTGTTTTTGAAAGCAAAGATTTTCTGGATAAAAGAATTGTTAATTCCGACGAGCAAAAAAAAGAAATTGAAAAAATGCTCGCTGCAAATCCCTCTGATGCCCGTCTGTATTTCAAGTTGGGGTATCTTTTTGCTAACGAAATCAAAGTTAACAAGGTCTCCGCCGATCTCGCCATAGCAAATTTTACAAAAGCCGCTCTTCTTGACCCGAAAGTTGAAAACGGCGGTGCATTTAATAATCTGGGAAATATCTATTTTACGCTCGGTGACAGAAAAAGTGCAAAAGAAAATTATATCAAAGCCATCAGCATAAATCCATCTTTAATTGATGCCCGGTTAAATCTCGGCATTGCTTATTATTACGAGGGTAAATTAAAAGAGAGTTCGGCTGAGTTTGAAAAAGCACTTGAACTTGACCCCAAAAATTCATCAGCAATTTATATGTTGAAAAAAATGAGAGAATAGAGGGGGCAGAGAATGGAGATTAAGAGATTAGGGTTTTGACTTTCCCTCATTTCCTAATTTCCATTTTCCTAATCTCTGGCGTTCACTCAACCGTAGTTTATGAAAAAAATCAGTCACCTGATTGAATTTATCTTACTTTTTATTTTCAATATATTTGTCTTGATTATTCCACTGAAGTTGGCATTGTGGTTGGGCCGCCGTCTCGGTGACATTGCTTTTGTTGTCTTAAAAATCAGAAGAGATGTCGTTATGAAAAATCTCTCATTTGCTTTCTCAAATAAAAATCCTGACGAACTCTTTGATATCGCCCGTCGGACATATCAAAATTTTGGGATGTCAATGATAGAACTTTTATCCTTTCCGAAACTGAAATTAAAAAAACTTATAGATACTAAAATTGAGTTTGAAGGGCTTGAATATCTTGACGAACTTATTGCTCAAAAACAGGGTGCGGTGCTTGTGGCGGGGCATTTCGGCTCGTGGGAACTTATGGGCGCCGCTACATGTCAAAAGGGTTATCCGCTTGATTTTCTGGTCGGAAAACAGCATAATATTCCGGTTGACAATCTTCTCAATTTCTACAGAAAAATAAAAAAAATCGGGATTATTCACTTAAAGATGGCGTTAAAAGGAGTTATGAAAGCGGTTAAAACCGGCAGATTTGTAGCGATGCTTTCCGACCAGGATGCCGGGAAAAGAGACGGTGTGTTTGTCAATTTTTTCTGTCGTCCTGCGTCAACTCCTAAAGGTCCCGCAGTTTTTTCTTTAAGAGCCGGTGTGCCGGTAATTATGGGATTTTGTATAAGGCAGAAACCGTTTAACAGGCATAAAATAAAATTTCTAAAAGTTGATTTCAACAAAACCGGCGATGACGAAAAAGACATTGAACTTTTAACCTCAAAATATACTCAGATTTTAGAGGGTTTTATCAAAAAATATCCTGACCACTGGTTTTGGTTCCATAAAAGATGGAAAACGGTTATTGACAATACGCCGAATATGTATTAAAATAAAGGCAATTAAAAATTTTTAATTGATTTTTCTGGAGAGGTGGCCGAGCGGCTGAAGGCGCGGGTCTCGAAAACCCGTATATCGCTTTGCGGTATCGAGAGTTCAAATCTCTCCCTCTCCGTATTTTTGGAGGGCTGATATGAGAAAAATTTTAATCTGTGTAATCTGTGTTTTCAATCTATGTAATCTGTGTTTTGCAAAAAAAGAAGGAACTGTTATTTTAGATTCGCTGCCCAAAGCGATTTCACCAAATAGAGACGGTTTATATGAAAAAACAAGATTTATTATTTCCGCGGATGCAGGTAAAATCAAAAAGTGGACAATTGAAATAAAAAACGATATTGGCGTTCCCGTAAAAACTTTTACCGGCGTTGATGCTATTCCCGTTGCTCTTGAGTGGGACGGCACTGATGAAAAAGGCACAGTGGCGCCCGACGGCAAATATGTTTGTGTGATGACTATTGACGGCAAATATCCCGCCCGTTCAAATGAATTATGGATTAATGTGGACACGATGGAACCGTTCGCCGGAATTTCTGTCTCAACGAACGGAATTACTCCGAATAATGATGGCAGAGATGATTTTGTTGACATTTCGTTTATTGCCGAAGACCCCGTAGGTTTTTCTCTCTGGCAGATATCAATTGAAAATTCTAAAGGTATTGAAGTAATATCCAGAAAAGGTAACAATGATATTCTGAAAAGTTTCAGGTGGGACGGCAAAGACGATTATTACAAAAATGTCGTTCCCGATGGTAAATATAAAATAAAATTCAGCGTGCTTGATGCGGTCGGCAACAAAACAGAGGCAGAGCCGGTTGAAATAGATGTTAGCGTTCAGAAAAAAATTATTCCCGAAGTAAAAAATATTTCCGTTAAAGAGGAAAAAAGGGGGCTGGTCGTTAATCTTGCCTCTGCGGTACTTTTTGATTCTGGCAAGTCGGAATTAAAACCCGCCTCTTATTCGGTTATGAACGAAGTGGTAAAACTTATGCAGGATTACCCGGAAAATAAAATTTTGATTGAAGGTCACACGGACAGTTATGGAAGCAATGCATATAATAAAAAATTATCCGAAAAACGGGCACAGGCGGTTAGCAATGTTCTTGTTTCAAAATACGCGGTGGACTCAAAACGGCTGAAAGTGGTGGGCTACGGCGAGGAGAAACCGCTTGCGGATAACAAAACTGCCGTCGGAAGAGAACAAAACAGAAGAGTGGAAATTATAATACTTAAAAAATGATGCGAGGGCATATCAGGATTTCAATCCTGATGCTTATGCCCGAAGCATCACACAATAATGGTAGCCCACCCTTCAGGGTGGGTGAGCGAAGCGAAGAATAATGACCGGATTAAAAAAAATAATTTTGTCAATTTTCATAATAATAATTTCTCTGATAATTATTTTCACAGTCGTAGAAAAATTCGTTTTTCCGTCAAAACTTTTGAAAAATTATGTACAGGGAAGAATCTCATATATTTCCGGAGCAACAACCGAATTAAAAGACATATCGGTCGGTTTAAGCGGGATTAAACTGATTAATATTGTTATTTTTCTGCCGGATGTATTTGAATTAAAAATTGAAAAAACAATAATTTCTCCCAATTTATTTCCGTTTCCGAGAAAGCAGGTTGCTTTTAACGAAATAAAAATAGTAAAACCGAAAATTAAACTTTGGAAAGGGTTCAGAAATTTCAAACTGAAAAAAAATGTTTTACATGCCGGCCACACATTAGTTCTAAGCAGATTAAAAATTGAAGACGGGAGTTTTTATTACGGCGGACTTGAAATTCTTGGCATTCAAGTTGATATAAAAAATGCATCAATTATCGGCATATTCCCGATAGAAATATATTTTGATATGGAAGGTGTCGGAGCAAAAATTTCTGCTGAATATGATTTCAAAAAACAGTATCTTAAAATAAATAACGCAGCCATTAAAAGCGATAAAAAAAATGTAATAATTTCAGGTGGTATTGAAAAACCCATGAATCTGGATGAGGCGGAGTTTGATGTCGTTGTAAAAGGCAGCGGAGAATTGTTTAATAAATTTTTTCTGTCAAATATCCGGCATAAAAAGAAAATTATCATTTTTGATAAAGAAAATATAGAACTAAAAATTCACGGAAATCTTAACTCATTTCAAGTAGTAAATTTGCAATAAAAAAGAATTTGTGAAATGGCGGGTTTCAACCCGCCGCCAATGGAACAAATTCGAACCAATAATGTGGCCCCCGAATTTATTCGGGGGTGAGCGAAGCGAAATGGAGGTGATGTAAAATGATGGCAGTAATTGGTGGTATTGTTGCGGTCTTAATCGGTATTGTTTTGCTGTTTGGCGGTCCGCTTTTTGGTCTTCCTGTTTATATGTGGGATGACTTCCTTGTTTGTCTTAAAGGGACTATTTCTTCTGGACTTGTGCTCGGTGGAATTCTCGCAGTTATAGCCGGTGTTTCGGCAATCAAGGACAGGGCAAAAGCGAAATCAGAGGAAAATAAATAATTGAAAATATCTCAACTTGGCGAGTTTGGTTTAATAGAAAGAATAAGAGAGAAAAACAAAAAAGCGGTTCATCATTCCGGGACGGTTGTCGGTATAGGCGACGATTGTGCTGTCGTGAAATGCCGAAATGAAAACTTGCTTTTTACGACGGACACACTTGTAGAAAATGTCCATTTTTCAAAAAAATATTACAGTTTTTTTGATATTGGATATAAATCGCTTGCCGTTAACCTTTCCGATATCGCTGCGATGGGGGGTATGCCGCTTTACGCTCTTGTAACCGCCGGTTTTCCTGCCGAAACAAAAGTTAAAGACGCAGATGAAATTTATCGCGCAATTCGTAAACTTGCTACCGAGTTTAATGTTGAAATTATAGGAGGAGATACCGTTAAGTCCCCGGCTGCTTTAATAATTTCAATTACACTTATAGGAAAAACAATTTTCGGTTCCGGTATAAAAAGAAGCGGAGCGGTCGCTGGTGATTTAATTTTCACGACCGGCAATTTCGGTGACTCTTCGGCAGGACTTTACTTATTACAAAAAGGTATTTCGGACTATAAAGAACTTAAAAAAAAGCATCTGAATCCCTACCCGCGAATTAAAGAAGGATTTTTTATCGCAAAATCCGGTTTTGCAACTTCAATGATTGATTCTTCCGACGGGTTTGATAAGTCAGTCCGTTTTATCTGTCAGGAATCAAAAGTTGGTTGCAAAATTTATCTTGACAAAATTCCCGTTTCTGATGAGTTTAAATCTTTCGCTTCCGACTTCCGACTTCCGACTTCCGACTTTATTTTATTCGGTGGCGAAGAATATGAACTTATATTTACCGTCCCGCCCGGTAAAAAATCATATTTTGAAAAAAGATTTTATGAAGTAGGAAAAATTACAAAAGACAAAAAAATTATCTATCTGAACTCAAACAATAAAAAAGTCAATTTGAAAAATAACGGCTATGACCATTTCAAGTAAAACCGAACAAATGTTCGGTTTTGGAAAAATCAAAAATATGTTCCGTCTAAAGCAATTTGAAAAAACTGAAAACCGAACAAATGTTCGCCCGAACAAATGTTCGGAGATTGCGTTTCTCTGTGTTGTTACTATTATCCTTTTAGTTCCGTTTTACAACAAGGCAATTTCTTCCGATGCGATATTTTATATCTATACGGCAAGACAGATTCTAAAAGAGCCGCTTAAACCGTTTGATTTCCAGATAAACTGTGCAGAAAAAAATTATTTCGGATGGGATGTTGCCAATAATCCGCCATTGGTCTCATACCTCATTGCCGGTATCATAAAAATTTTTGGCGAAAATGAAAAAATACTGCATCTTGTTTTTCTTGGTTTTGCCGTATTTACCATTATGGGAATGTATTTTCTATCCGATGAGTTAAAAATAAATCCGTTTTTTTCCACACTTCTTTTAATAGCCAGCCCGGCATTTTTTGTGAATGCTACCGATATTATGCTTGATATTCCGATGCTCGCATTTTCACTGTGGGGTATCTATTTTGTAATTAACGAAAAATTTATCGGATGGATTTTACTCGGTTTGGCGGTTCTTATAAAATTTGTAGCGATTATAAATTTACCGGTTGTTTTTGCATGGTTTTTACTTAATAAAAAACTAAAAAAAAATCTTATATTTTTTTTGATTCCGATTTTATTTTTAATTGCCTGGTCAACGCATAATAAATTAGTTTATGATGAAATTCAAATTCTGAAAAAATCTCTTTCGGTGGGGTTGTTTTTCGGACCGGTAAAAGAAATTCCGCTTTTAACCTACCTCGGAGGCGCTTTTATTTTTCCTTTGAGTATTTTATGGATTAGTTTCAAATACAATAAAGTTTATATTTGGTTTTTTATAATTTTATTTTCAGTTGCAAATCTTTTTTTTAACTTACTTGGTAATTCTAATCTTAAAAATTTGTTTTTCGGAGTTTTTATATCTTCGTCAGTTATGCTTATTTTTATTTTTGCAGAGCATCTTAGAAAAACAAATTTCCAAAACGAAACTTTTTTTCTTGTAATGTGGTTTTTTCTATATTTTCTTTTTTTTGCATCCGTTTCGGCGATAATTGCGGTAAGATATCTTTTACCTCTTTTGCCACCGGTAATAATGCTATTAGTAAAAATATCGCAAGATTTATCAACCAGAAAAGTTTTTTTGACAATAACGATTACAGCAGGAATTATCCTGTCGTTATTTCTTACACATTCCGATTATATGCTTGCCGGTTCATACAGGGATATTGCGGAATATATCAAAAATAATTATGCGGGGCAAAATGTTTATTTTACAGGACATCTTGGCTTCCAATACTATATGGAGAAAAACGGTTTTTTAGCAGTTGATTCAAACGATAAAATATATCCGAAAAATTCGATTTTAGTTAATCCGATTTTTCCTGTCACGCAAAAAATTCATAAAGATGTCTTTAAAAAATTAAAATTCATAGAAGAAAAATATGTATTTACAAAAAATCCTTTTAGAACAATGAACCCCTGGGTAAATGCGGGATTTCACTTAAATATGTATGGGCTTTTGCCTTATTCCTTTTCAAGCGACCCGTTAGAAGCATTTATAATTTACAAAGTTAAATGATGAAAAAATATCTCAAATTATTTTTTATAAGTTTTGCGGCACTTTTTTTAGAAATTGTATGCATCAGATGGTTCAACTCCAATGTCGTTATGCTTTCTTATTTTTCCAACTTTGTCTTGCTTGCATGTTTTTTGGGTTTGGGTATCGGGATGCTTCTTGTATCCAAAAAGACGGATTTCATAGTTTTATTTCCTTCATTTTTTTTAATTTTGTGTGTTATATTCTGGAAAGTTATAATCAGATTGACGGTTAATTCCGATGTAAGCGTATATTTTACTGCTTCGGGTTTTGCCAAAGGAGTGCCGTTGTATAATGCGAATGCATGGTGGTTTCTTCCGATTATTTTTATACTTGCAACCGTAATGTTTATTTCTGTCGGGCAAGAGGTCGGCAGGGCATTTTCCGGCATTAAACCGCTTGTTGCTTACATAATAAATATCTGCGGAGCAATTTTTGGCGTCGGTTTATTTACGGCGATTTCATTTTCTAACAGTTCGCCTCTTGTATGGTTTGTGATTATTTTTTTGTGTCTGTTCCCTTATCTATACGGGAAACGGTTTTTTTATTTCAATGTTCTTGCGTTTGTATTATCATTTTTTTTCTTATGGATGATAAGTCATGGTGCAATTTTTTCACCTTATTATAGAATTGATGTAATCAACAATTGTGTAATAGTCAACGGGATTCCTCATCAGACAATGCTTAATATAGATAAAGAGTTTGTCAATGGCTATGAGTTTCCGTATAAACTTATAAAAAAACCAAAAAAGGTTTTGATACTCGGTGCCGGTACCGGAAATGACGTGGCAGTTGCATTAAAAACCGGCGCTGAAAAAATAGATGCTGTTGAAATAGACCCTGTGATTATTGAAATAGGAAATCGGCACCCGAATAAACCATATCAAAATAAAAAAGTAAAAATTTTTAATGATGACGCCCGTGCTTTTCTTAAAAAATCAGACGAAAAATACGATTTGATAATTTTTGCCCTGATTGATTCGCTGACGGTATTTTCGCAATTCTCGTCGGTGCGTCTTGAAAATTTTATTTTTACAAAGGATGCTTTTGAGGATGTAAAAAGGCATTTAACCGGCGATGGCGTTGTTATTATATATAATCAGTTCAGAAAAATCTGGCTCGTTGAGCGCTTGTCAAAAATGCTTGAAGAAACTTTCGGCAAAAAAACAATTATCTACAATGAACAGGAAAAAGAGCACTTCGCTGTGCTGTTTAATGGCCCCGGGATTGAAAAAATAAATTTTCCCCCAAAAGCGGAATTATTCCCCAAGCAAAAAGCCCCGTTGTTTTTAACATCAAATTACCATATTAAATCAACCACCGACAACTGGCCGTTTCTGTATCTTAAAAATCCGACAATCCCGGTACATTATGTTCTATCTCTTTTTATGATATTATTTTTTGCTGCCTTACTTGTTTTCATATCGTCGGATATTTCTTACGGTATAAACAACCATTTCTTTTTTCTCGGCACGGGTTTTATGATTTTGGAAACATCTGCAATTATAAGATTTGCAATACTTTTCGGTTCAACCTGGATTGTCAATTCAATAGTCATAATTGCGATACTTGTTATGGCATTTTTTGCGACATACTTTACTAGCAGATTTTCTCCGGATAACAATAAAAAGTATTATATTTATCTTTTTCTGATTATTACAGCAAACATTCTGATTCCTTTGAAAATATTTTTAATTTTTCCTTTTTATGTGAAAGTTGTTTTATCATCGCTCCTTTTATTTTTACCGATATATTTTTCGGGAGTAATTTTTGCCACATCATTTTCTAAATCGGAAAACCCGTCTTCATCTTTAGGCTCAAATTTAATCGGTTCAATGTTCGGCGGCTGTTTGGAATACATCTCGCTAAAATATGGTTACGGCTCGTTGATGATTCTCTTGCTGGGGGTATATCTTGTTTCAATCAAAAACTTTAAGTGGAGATTTAGTTTCAAAAAGTCCTTTGGGAACATTTAATTTTGGTAGAAAAATAGCAGAAATAGTAAAATGTGGTTCTGTTATCTGTCTTTATGGAACACTCGGCGCTGGAAAAACGGTTATTGTGCAGGGGATATGTAAGGGGCTTAAAGTAAAGGGTTTTGTAAACAGCCCTTCGTTCAAAATTGTGAACGAATACAGAGGAAAATTTCCGGTTTATCATATTGATTTATATCGTTTGAATTCCGCGAGCGAAATAAATGATTTGGGCCTTGACGAATATATTTACGGTGATGGGATTACAATTATTGAGTGGGCAGGAAAATTAGGCAAAAAAAATTTGCCGAAAAAAAGAATTGAAATTTACATAAAAATTAAAAATGAAAATGAGAGAGAAATAAAATGGCAGCGATATCAATAGTTTTAGTATTGGTTATTATTATTATCTACTGGAAAACAGTTTTTCTTTTTGGACTTTTTTCCGCACATTTTCCAGAGATAAATGATATTATCGCTATGTATTTCCCGTTCAGAAGTTTTTTTGCCGACTCAATAAGGAATGGAATGTTCCCTCTCTGGAGTTCTGATATTTTTCTAGGATTTCCTTTACATGCAGAAAGCCAGGGTGGCTTTTTTTATCCTCCGAACATTCTCTTTGCGATATTACCGCCCGGGGCTGCTTACAACTTTGTATTTGTTTTGCACAGTTTTCTTTCAGGATTTTTTACGTATCTTTTTGCAAGAGCTATTAAATTGAAAAAATCAGCAAGTATTCTTGCATCAATAGTTTTTGCTTTTTCTGGTTTTTCTGCCGTTCACAATGAGCACATGAATCTATTAAATGCGATAAGTTGGATACCGCTTGTTTTTCTTTTCGTTAATAAAATTTCACAAAAAAAATTGTGGTTAATTCTTAGTTTGATCTTTGCAAATCAGTTTCTATCGGGTTTTCCTCAAGTTCTATACTATTCTGCAATTGTTGGATTTATATACCTTATTTTCTTATCAAAAGATCTAAAACTAATTTTAAGATTTTTCCTCGCCATCGGTTTTGCATTTTTAATTTCTTTTTGTCAAGTTTTACCTACCGTTGAACTAATACCTTATTCTCACCGGGCTTACGGTGTGGTGAAGGAAGAAATGTTTGCATGGGGCTATTACATAAAAGATCTTTTGTTTTTCATAATGCCTTATATTTTTGGTAATCCTGCTATGGGCACATATACAAGAAAGGATAGTTTGTTCGGTGAAAACTGTGCTTATGTGGGAGTTATAACAATACTGATTGCTTTCATTTATATACTCAAAAATTTTAAAAAAGAAAAAGAAACAAGATTTTTTTCTCTCCTTTTGCTTTTTCTAATATTTGTTGTCCTAAGTTTTCCATATTTGCATTATCTATATTTCAAAATAATGCCTGGATTTAAGTATTTCAGAATACCGCAACGTCTACTTATTTTTGTTGTATTTTCACTGGCAATACTATCAGCAAAAGGACTAGAAATTTTTCCAAAGATTAAGTTTTTAGTTATAACGGCAGTCCTTGCTGAACTTTTGAATTTTTCTTCCGGATATAACAAGGTCATCGATTGGCAGTTTTTTTCCAAACCAGAAATTGTAAAAATATTAGAAAGCGATAAAGAATTATTCAGAGTTTATACTTATGACAAGAGTGCTATCGCTTGGATAAGAGCATATTGTTTTTCAAAGATTCCTGGATTTGCTGAAATCACTCAATACAGTTTCCGAAATTATCTTTATCCAAATACGAATATGTTATATCACATACCATCCTTAAATGCATATACCCCGTTTGTTCATCTGAATGAATTTGAACATTTTGATATAGCAAATGTAAAATATGTGATTTCATCGTCAGATTTGATTAAGAAAAAAGATTTTTTGCTTGTTAAAAAAATAAACTTTCCAGTTCCATTACCAGAGTTAAAAATATATCAAAATATCAATTTTTTACCTCGAGCATTCATAACGAAGAAAGAAAAATCTATTATAAAAAACATTTTACCAGTTAAGGTGCTGGATTATCAAACTACAAAAGTAAAAATAATAAAGAAGGAAAAGGATGAGGGAGAACTTATTCTCTGCGATTTTTATTACCCCGGGTGGAATGTTTTTGTAGATGGTAAGAAGAGAGAAATCTCCAATTTCCAATCTGTAAGAAGGGTTACTGTTTTCCAAAATGAAAAAAAAATCTTTTTTGTTTATAGACCGCTGTGCTTCTTTTCAGGGGTCATAATATCAATAATTTCAATTTTTATTTTGGGTGTTTTAGTATATAGAGTTGAAACTTAAAAAGTAGAAGATGAAAATACTTGCTATTGAAACATCGGGTAACATTTGCGGCGCCGCTGTAATAAGCGGCGATAAAATTATTGCCGAAAAGAATATTTTTTTGCCGAAAAATTCGTCATCCAAAATTTTTGATGTTATAAAAAATATCACAAGGGAAAATTTACAGTTTAATGTTATAGCGGTTGATGTGGGACCAGGTTCTTTCACCGGCATAAGAGTTGGTGTTTCGCTGGCTCGGGCTTACGGACAATTTCTGAGATTACCCATTATCGGTGTTTCGTGTCTGGATTGTTTGGTTTTCGACGCCTTAAAAAATAAAAATGTTTTTGGGAAAATTTTTCCGGTAGTAGATGCTCTTCGCGGTGAAGTTTACACGGCAGAGTATGAAGGGCTAAAAAGAAAAACTAAAATAAAAATAATTGAGGTTGCAAAATTCTTAAAAATGTTGGATAATAAGTCAACGGTTGCAGGAAGTTATGAAATTTGCCGCTCAATACCGGATAATAGAAAATGTGTTGTTGTGAAATTATCCGCTTCCGCCGTCGGTTTTATGGCATCAAAGAAATTGGAAAGATGTGAGAAGCACAATTATAATGAAGTTCTGCCTTTGTACATAAGGAGGGCTTTTGCCCAAGAGCATTATTCCGGTCGTAAATCGACAAAAAGATACTAAAATTGAAATTCGCCGGGTGCGGATTGATGACATAAGTGCAATTGCCGAAATTGAAAAAAAATCATATCCGGAGCCGTGGTCGCAAAATTTGTTTGAAAGGGAATTACAGATTAAATTCTCAAATTTTTTTGCAGCGATAAAAGACTGTGAAATAATCGGTTATGTCTGCTTTTGGACGGTTTCCGACGAAGGACAAATTACGAACATTACCGTTAAGGAAAAATTCAGAAGAAAAGGTATTGGTTCAAGACTTATGAAATATATTATGGATATATCTTACGCGAAAAAAATAAAAAAAATGTTTTTGGAAGTAAGAGCACAAAATTACCCGGCATCAAAATTTTATGAGAAATTCGGATTCAAAAAAATAGGATTGAGAAAAAAATACTATTCAAATACCGACGATGCCGTAGTTATGGCAAAAACTTTATGAAAAAATATTATTTATTTTTTTTACTTCTCACTTCTCACTTCTCACTTCTTACTACCGTTTCCGCTTCCCAATCCGACGCTTACTATCATTATTTATTGGGCAACATTGCCCAGATGAAAGGTGAATATCCTCAAGCAATAGAGGAATATAAAAAATCAACTTTATACGATAGCGGCTCAGTTTATCTGAAAAAACAATTGGTCAATCTGTATATTTTAACCGGTGACACGAATGCGGCTTCGGAGGTTCTTTCTGAAATTTCCAAAGTCGCCCCCGCCGACCAATCAACAGCGGAACTTATGGCGGAATTATCAATTTACAATAAAAAACCCGAAGATGCAATTTCGGTATATGAAAAAATACTGTCAACGGAGCCGTCTAACGAACAGGCGATTTACAATCTGGGAGTGTTATATTCCGAAACAGGTAAATATGAGAAGGCGATTTTATATTTTGAAAAATTTTTGCAGATCGCTCCGGATTCACCAGATGTTTATGTCAGTATAGGAATTTTATACAATAAACTTGAACGCCCGGTTGAAGCGGAATTATATCTGAAGAAGGCTGCTGAAATAGACGGTAATTCAGTCGTTGGGCTGTTTGCCCTTGCAGGTATCTACGAAGAAAAAAAGGACTACGGCAAAGCGATTGAGTTATATGATAAACTGCTCGAAATATTGCCGGATGATGCGGAACTTACGATGAAAATTGCAGGACTTTACATTCTAAAAAAGGATTATGTGTCGGCAAAAAAATATCTTACAGGAGCAAAAGAAAAGTTTCCGAAAAATCACTGGATTGACTATTATCTCGGGCTTTTGTCTCTTGAAGAAAAGGACTATGAAACAGCACTCAAATATTTTGACAAATCAATCTCCATAAATAAAAAATCCCCTGAGCCGCATATACAAAAGGGCTATGTTTTTACGATTCAACAGAACACAAAAGAAGCGGTAAAATCTTTTAAAAAATCGTTGTCGCTTGGTGCTGAAATTTCCGATGTGGATTTTTTTCTTGCAATGAATTATGAGGTTTTAGGCAAGTATAAGAAATCAGAAAGTTATCTGAAAAAAGCAGTTGCACTTGAACCGCAAAATTCCAAATACCGTTTTGAACTGGGGATTGTTTATGATAAATTAAAAAAACAGGAATTAGCGGAAAAAGAGTTTTTTAGCGTTATAGAAATTGATTCAAATTCTGCGGTGGGATGTAATTATCTCGGCTATACTTATGCGGACAAAAACATAAAACTTAAAGAAGCGGAAGAACTTATAAAAAAGGCGCTGGAAATAGAGCCGGAAAATCCCGCATATATTGATTCGCTCGGCTGGGTTTTTTACCGTCAAAAAAAATATGATGAAGCGTTGACATTACTTAAAAAAGCGTCTGAAAAATTAGATGATGCTGTGATTTTTGACCATCTCGGCGACTGTTATTTATCTGTCGGAGATATTGAAAAAGCAGTTGATAGTTGGGAGATATCTTTTTCCCTTGAAAAAAACAAAGCGGTCAAAAAAAAGATAAAAAAGTACCGCAGAAACTTGAATTGGACAAAAGATATGATAAAGTTACGGGCACTGAGAAGTTTTAAGGGGATACAGGACATTTCCGGTTTTGTCAGTGCAAACACCGTCTATAAAAACGAGGGATACGGAGCGAACGGGCCATTTTTTTTCAAGAAACCGAAACAATTGCGATTTGAAATTTTAGGGCTGTTCTCAGTTCCGCAGGGACTTATTTTGATGCGGCAGGGAACGGTCGTTTATGTTACGCCAGACAAAAAGCAATACAATCTTACCGACGATTTTTTTTGGGTTAAGGACATTTTCAGTATTTTTGATGCTGAATGTTTTGACGGGCTTGATAATGTTTCAGAGAAAGAAAATTTCTATATCTTTAAAAATGATTTTGTAGAAGTAAAAGTTGATAAAAAAGAACACACAGTTTCCGAGATAAAATTTGCCAACGGTTCCGGTATTAGTCCGTCTGATTATAAACTGCTGGAAAAAATAAAATTTCCGCACAAATTGGATTTTATAAGTTCCGGCGGAGATATAAGAACAACCTTGATTCTCAAAAAACTCAATCTCAATAAAAACATAAAAATAGATTTATTTAATCTGCCTGAATGATAAAAAAATGATTAAGCGATTTTTAATTTTAACCTTTCACTTTTTACTTTTAACTTTCATCAACGCTTCTGACTTAACGGTTACATTCATAAATGTCGGGCAGGTCGGCGATTCAATTTTAATTCAGACACCGTTAAATAAAAACATACTTATTGACGGCGGTTTGTGGTATGCGGGTGAAAAAAATATAGCCCCCGTTCTTAGAAATAAAAATATAGAAAAAATTGACACCGTAATTCTTACCCATCCTCACGGCGACCATTACGGCGGACTGGAATATATTCTTAAAAACTTTAAGGTAGTGGAGGTTTTAACTGATGGAATTGTTTCACCGGTTGAGCCCTATCAGGATTTTCTATTAGAAGTGAAAAAAAGCGGTGCGGCATATAAAATAGTTGCCGTCGGTGAAAAATACGATTGGGGCGGCTGCGAAGCGACCGTATTAAACTCAAAAAACGAGATTTTATACAGCACCGAAGCATACAATAATCATTCCGTAGTAATAAAACTTACACACGGTAAAAATTCGTTTCTTTTTACCGGCGATATAGAAAAAGAAGCCGAAAATTTTTTGCAAAGTAATTATGACATAAAATCTACCGTCTTAAAAATCCCGCATCACGGAAGCAGTTCGTCGTCAACTTATAAATTTCTGAAAAAGGTAGCACCCAAAATTGCCGTGCTTACCGTCGGTTATCCCAATGATTATGGTCTGCCTGTTTTATCAACGCTTGAAAAATACAAGCAACTCAATATTAAATTGTACAGAACAGATATTGACGGTAACATTGAAATAATTTCAGACGGTAAAGCGATAAAAATTAACATGGAAAAAAAATCGGATATAAACAGGTATTCAGCATCCGTCAGTACATTTTCAACAAATTACGATGACTTTTGGATGTATATGGATAATGGTTGGTTTTTAGTGAGGGATAAAAAATTTGAGGAAGCGGTTGTTGAACTGAAGAGAGCCGTCGTGATAAATCCTAATTCGGCAGATGCCCACTCCAAACTCGGCTATGCTTACAAAAAAATAAATAATTCTGTGCTTGCCGAAACAGAATTTTTGAAAGCAATTTCTCTCAACGCTCAAGAGTATTATGCACGGATACATCTCGGATTGATGTATTACTTTGATGATAAATCCGACGCGGCGGTTACACTTTTTAAAAAAGCACTTGAAGTTGAACCGCAAGGAAGATACACTGATTTATTGAAGGAAAAAATAGAAGAAATAGAACAAAGAAAATGAATTTGTGGAATGAGGGACTTCAGTCCCTCGTCAATGGAACAAATTCAAACCAATAATGTAGCCCCCGACTTTAGTCGGGGATGAGCAAAGCGAGGGGAAATAATGTTCACACATTTACACAATCATTTTATCGGTTCGTTTTCTGACAGCGCCCTGCGGATTGATGAAGCGGTAAAAAAAGCGAAATCACTCGGACAAAATGCAATCGCTATAACGGAACACGGCGAAATGCCGTTTATGTATGAATTTTCTGATGCCTGTAAAAAATACGGCGTGAAACCGATTTTCGGCGTTGAAATATATTTTGTCGACGATGCCCAAAAATCAATTGAAAAGAGGGACAAAAACAGGTTTCATCTTGTTTTACTTGCAAAAAACGACGAGGGCTATAAAAATCTCGTTTCGCTTGTTTCTGATAGTTGGCTTTTTAATAATTATTATGAACGCCGCGGGCTTGTTGATTGGAAACTTTTAGAAAAATATCACGAGGGTTTAATCGCTTCATCTGCCTGTTTTTTTAATCAGATCTCGCAGGCATACATAAAAAATGGCCTTCCCGATGCTGAAAAAATTTTTATAAAATACAAAGAAATTTTCGGAAATGATTTCTATGTTGAGATAGCGAAGCACGGTATTACCGACGAGGAAATATCAAATAAAGGGTTGCTGGAACTTGCCAAAAAATATAATGTGACCCCGATTGCAACAAATGATGTTCATTATTTGGAAATTGACGATTGGCTTGCCCACGACATTATCATAAAAACCCGTTTTGATAAAATATCGTCGTTTAAGATTGATTCGCATCACTTCTGGCTTAAATCGGAAAAAGAAATGTTTGATGCGGGGATGCCCCAGGAATTTTTGGACAACACTCAAAAAATTGTTGCGAAGTGCGAATTTGTTCTGAATGACTTTGAGCAAGTGCCATATGAAAATACAGGGTCGGAAGATGTAGAAATAAAAAAAGGCAATGCCGCTTATCTGTCGCAATTGGAATTTATTTCCAGCAGCAAGGCAATTTATTACGCCGAAAACATAATAGGGAAAAATCATCCGGATGTCGTTCACTATGCCGAAAGGATTACGGGAATTCCGAGAAAAAGTTCGCAGAACCCGAATAAAATCGCGTATCTTCCCGGCATAAAAGAAAAAATTCCGCTTAAAATTTCACTCGGCAAAATTATCACGCAGTTCACTGAAGATTCCTGTTGTCGCGCCGGGGCTTCAATCCAGCCGCTCGTACGCTCAACTTTGGCGGAGGCGTTGCTCGCTGCCAAAAAAGTCCTTAAAAAAATTATAGAATAGATATCACTATGTCTAAACCTTATTTTTTATTTTTTATTTTGATTTTTTCATCAATTTATCTCGGAATTCATTTTTATGTATATAGTCGTATTGCCGTCGGTTTAATGCTGTTGTCATCCGCTTGCCGGTATTTAAGATTGTTTTTCTTACTTGCAGGATTATCGTTTTTACTCGGTGAATTTTTGAGCAGACGCATAATCTCATTTTGGATAAAGCCGTTTGCGGAATTCGGTTCTATCTGGTTCGGGGTTATTGCCATTGCATTTACCGTTTTTGTAATTTCCGATGTTCTTAGAATATTTTCTCCCGCCGCATCATTCAGATATTATTCCGTTATTCTCTCACTTGCCGTTACATTCTTGGTCTCGGCATATTCGCTTTGTAATGTTGCCCGTGCGCCTGTAATAAAGGAACTGAAAATTAGAACCGGAAAACTTCCGCAAAAACTTTCCGGTTTCACAATAATTCAGATTTCAGACCTGCATATAAACTTTTTGAAATCCAAAAAACGGCTTAATAAAATTGTTGAAAAAATCAATCTGGAAAATCCCGATTTGGTCGTTATAACCGGCGATTTGATAGATGCGGATTTGCGCGGTTTAGACGGTTTCTGCGATATACTGAAAAAAATAAAATCAAAATGCGGAATTTTTGCGGTGACCGGCAACCATGAGTTTTACGCCGGCATCGGTATGTTTTTGGAAATTGCAAAAAATTCAAACATAACTGTCTTAAGGAATGGAAAAACAACTATTGTCGGTGCGATTGAACTTGCAGGCATAGACGATAAAACTGGCAGAAGATTTTCGGAAGCCGGTTCGGATTTGGATTCAGCATTAAAAAATTGCGATTTCACGAAACCTGTAATTCTTCTTTCGCACCAGCCGGATGTTTTTGATGAGGCGGAAAAGTTAGGCGTTGACTTGCAACTTTCAGGACATACCCATGCAGGTCAGATTCCGCCTATGGATTTAATAACGATGTTTTATTTTAAGTATCCTTTCGGTTTGTACAAAAAAAGCGGTTCTTATCTTTACACAACTTCCGGAACGGGAATATGGGGACCTCCGATGCGGCTTTTTTCGCGCAATGAAATCGTAAAAATTGTTCTCGAATAATTTTTAGGGAAAAGTATAATAAAATCATGCCGAAAAAAATCAATTTTCAAGATGAATATGTCTGCACTATAACAGGACTTGTTGCCAACGGTTTTCTGACTATAATTAAATTTTTTGCCGGAATTTTCGGTCACAGCCAGGCGATGATTGCCGACGCCATCAATTCGCTTTTTGATGTATTGACATCGGCGGTTATTTATCTCGGCATAAAAATGGGTAAAAAACCCGAGGATGACGAACATCCGTACGGGCATGAAAACATAGAGGTTATTGTTTCATGGATTGTCTCTATTATTGTGTTGTCTACCGGTCTGTTCCTCGGTTATTCCGCTTTTCATACTATAATTGACAAAAACTACAGCCATCCTTCTTCTATCGCTTTGTGGGCTGCTATTATTACAATAATAATAAAAGAAATACTGCACAGATACACTTTGAAAGTCGGCAATATGTTAAATTCACCGGCAATCAAGGCAAACGCTTTTGACCACCGTTCGGATGTTCTTGCGTCAACCAGTGCTCTCATAGGTATTGCCGGCGCCCGAATGGGAGATTCCTGGCTTTTTTTAGACCCCGTTGCAAGTTTAGTGGTGTCAGTTTTTATTATGAGGACAGGCGTGAATATAATGAAGGAGAGCAACAGGATAATAATGGATTCTATTCCTTCTGCGGAATTCATAAGGGAAATAAAAGAATTTATTTTGAGGTATCCCGAAATAAAAAATTTTTCTAATCTACGCGTTCATCCTGTGGGAAGAAATTACATAATAGATGTTTCAATATTCGTAAGTTCGGATTACACGGTTTCAAAAGGGCACGATATAGCAACTAATTTGAAGGAGGCGCTGATTAAAGAGAAACCTTTTTTAAGGGATGTCATTGTACATGTAGAACCGTACTCGGAAGGTTGATTTTCCAGATTTTTTTGCTATAATGAAATCAACGGGGGTTTTCTAAAAAGATACAAATGATAAATTTTATTAAACGACTTGTAATTATGATTAAGTGGTTGTTTAACGGGAGGACAGGCATTTCGCCCCATCACTCGCAGGAAGATATTTACCTTGAAGTTCTTTCCGCTCTCGCCGAGGCTATTGAAGCGAAAGACCACTCCACACGCGGTCATTCGGAGAGAATGGTAAAATTCGTAAGTTATGTCGCCAAAAATATGGGTATGACAAAACAGGAATTAAAGGATTTGGAAATGGCGGCAACTCTTCACGATGTGGGAAAAATAGGAATTGACAAATCGGTTTTCCTGAAACCCGGGAAATTAACTCCCGAAGAATACGAGATTATAAAAAAACATTCCACAATAGGCGCCAACATCATCAGCCGCGTAAGTTTTCTTAAAGGCGCCGCCGAGTATGTCAAGCATCACCATGAGAGATGGGACGGCAACGGCTATCCGGACAAACTTAAAGGGAATGATATTCCTCTCGGCTCAAGAATTCTTGCCGTCGTAGATTCATTTGACGCTATGATGTCGGAGAGACCTTACAAAAAAGCGATGACGTTATCCGAGGCATTCGTAGAACTTAAAAAAAACAGCGGTGCGCAGTTTGACGCGAAAGTTGTTGAGGAATTTCTGAAATATGATTTTCAGTCGGGAAAATTATCTTGAGTTTCACAACCCATACCTCAAAAATGTATAAAAAACTCATCCGCACAATTTCCATTCTTGTTTTTATTTTATTATTCGGCACGGTAGGTTATGTCATTATTGAAAAATGGAATTTTCTTGATTCCCTTTATATGACCGTCATCACGCTTGCCACCGTCGGTTACGGAGAAACCCATCCGCTTACAATTCACGGAAGAATTTTTACGATTATTTTGATTTTGTCGGGGATTAGCGTTATGCTTTATGCCGTCTCATCCATTACTTCATTTTTCATAGAGGGAGAACTGAGCCAGATTTTCAGGAGGAACAAAATGCTTAAAACAATTTCGCAATTAAAAAATCATTTTATTTTATGCGGCGTCGGGAAAGTAGGCAGTCACATAATTTCGGAACTTTCACAGACAAAAAGGAATTTTGTGATAATTGAAAAAGATAAGGACTTGCTGAAAAAACATGAAAATTACCTCTGCATAAATAATGATGCCGCCGATGAAAATGTTCTGAAGGTTGCGGGGATAGAAAATGCGGCCGGACTTTTTGCCGCACTTTCCACCGACGAGGAAAATATTTTTTTAATAATAACCGCTCGTGAAATGAATCCGAATATAAAAATAGTCGCAAAGGCGGTTAAGGATTCCTCGGCGAGAAAACTTATGTTTGCCGGCGCGAATTCGGTCGTTCTTCCCAATCTTATAGGCGGTTTGCGCATGGCATCGGAAATGATTCGTCCGACGGTTGTTTCTTTTCTTGATATGATGTTAAAAGAGGGAAAAGGCGACCTTCGGGTTGAAGATGTTGAGGTAAAAAATCCGAAGGTTTCAACGGTTTCGCAAGTGCAATTTGAAAAAACAGGAGTGCTGCTTCTTGCCATAGCGACAAAACAAGGGTACAAGTTTAATCCGCCTAAAGATACCTCAATTCACGCTGGTGATAAACTGATTGTTATGGGCAATGCCGACCAGGTTTTATCGCTGAAAAATCTTCTGTAAGATGACAATAATTTTAACGGTAATTTTTGCTGCCGCGATGGGTTATCTGGAAGCCGCCGTCGTAGTATATTTGAGAGAACTTTATTATCCTTCGGGGTTCCACATTCCGCAAAAAGTAAAATTTCCGTTTATAAAATTCGGGCCCGTTGCAGAATTGAAACCGTTTTCCAAAAAAATTATTTTAACGGAACGCGGCCGGGAATTATCTACGATTATAATGCTTTTTTCTTTTGCGTGGCTCGTCGGCAGTTCTTTATCATCCCGCATTTCGTATTTTTTGCTTACCTTCGGCGTGTGGGACATTTTTTATTATATTTTTCTTAAAATAATTTTGCGCTGGCCGGAATCATTTGGCACGACCGATGTTTTCTTTCTAATACCGACTCCGTGGCTCGGCCCCGTGTGGCTGCCGATTTTATGCTCGGCGATAATCATAATAATATCGCTTGCCGTGTTGTTATAGTTTCTTTCATCTGTGTAATCGCTTTTTTAATCCGTGTAATCAGATTTTTATATGAACTACAAAAAATTTACCCAAGAAAAAAACGAAAAATATTTTGAAAAGTTCCTGCAAATACCTGCGAATAAAAGAATGATTTTAGTGCCGCAGTGTTTGAGAAATATAAAAAAATGCAAAGCGAAGGAGTTCGGGAGTTATTATCTCTGTGCAGAGTGCGGCGGCTGTAAAATATGTAAAATTTCACAGGCGGCAAAATCCGCCGGCTATCTCGGGTTGAGAATACTAAAAGGCGGCAGCACCGTAAAAAAATTGGTTACGGAATTAAAACCCGGGGCAATTTTGGGCGTTGCCTGTTATTTTGAGGGTGTGCAGGGAATAAAAGAGTGCGAGAAGCGGAAAATTTCCGTATATTTTTATCCGCTGTCCAAAGACGGTTGCGAAAATACCGATTTGGAATTAGATAATCTGATAAAATTATTAGAAGTATAGGAAATTATAAAAAATCAAGCCACAGATTTTAACAGATGACACGAAGTGTCACCCTGAGTGAAACGAAGGGTCTCGTCTTTAGCACCGAGATTCTTCGCCTTCGGCTCAGAATGACATTTCAGTGTTTATCCGTGTCCATCTGTGGCTACGAAAGTTTTCTGGAGGAACAAAATGGCAAGTGATTTTAGTTTTGACATAGTGTCGCAGGTTGACTTACAGGCGGTGGACGATGCGGTTAATATTTCAATGAAAGAAATAATAAACAGGTTTGATTTGAAAGGGACCAATTCCACAATTGAATTTAACCGCGGCGAAAAAACGGTTATACTTTCTGCAAGTTCGGAGTTTCATCTCAAACAGATTAAAAATGTCCTGTCGTCAAAAATGGCAAAAAGAGGAGTAAGCCAGAAAGCATTGACGGTAAAAAAGACCGAGACAAATATAAGCGGCGCTGTCCGGGAAACGGATAACATCGTCTGCGGAATAGAAAAAGAACTCGCAAAAAGCATTGTAAAAGATATAAAGACCCTAAACCTGAAAGTCCAATCGGCGATACAGGATGAGCAGATAAGGGTTTCAAGCAGAGACAAGGACGCCCTGCAGTCGGTCATCGGTTTTATAAAATCCAAGGACTACCCCGTCCCGCTGCAATTTATAAATTACAGATAAAAAATGAAAATTGAATACTACGATTTTGGAGAAGTTATTGTTGACAGTAAAGAATACACCGGCGATGTAATTATTTATCCTAACAGGGTTCGAGCGAACTGGTGGAGAAAGGCAGGGCATTCATTGTGTATTGATGACTTACTACTCAGAGCGGAATATACTTTACATTGGTGAAGCACTTCGTCTGTCACCCTGAGTGGAACGAAGGGTCTCGCATTTTAACATCGAGATTCTTCGCCTTCGGCTCAGAATGACATCCTTTTCATGTAAAGTATTTTATGCTCCCCTTAGTAAAAGATGTGATTTCGGAAAAACCGGAGATTATTATCGTAGGAACAGCTTTTGACGGTTGTATGAAAATTCCTCCTGAAACAAAAAAATATATTGAAAGCCAAAACATAAAATTAATTATAGAAACCACAAAAAATGCAATTGAAATGCACAATGAACTTCAAATAAAACATATAATCACCTGTTTACATTTAACCTGCTAAATTAAAAATAAAAGTAGAAATGATGAGAGAATCCCCGTTAATCCGCCCATAATGAAAGGCGCTGCGGGTCCGAGTTGTGTCCACAAAATCCCGGCTAAAAAAGATGCTGGGAAAAGTCCGATTCCGACGATTGTAGCGTGAAGTCCGAGTATGGTTGCTTTTTTATCCGTTGGTGAAACATCAGAAATAAACGCTTTTTCAATACCTTCCGTCAAGCCGATGTAAAGCCCGTAAAGCGCGAATAAAATCCAGATTGAGAGTTTTGCCGAAGCGAACGCAAATCCGAAATACACCAACCCGTAGAAAAAATATCCCATTACCAGTATTTTTTTTCTGCCTATTTTATCGGAAATAATTCCAGCCGGATAAGACACGAAAGCATAAACGATGTTATATACTAAATAAAGCAAAATTATGTTTGCCGCGGAAAAACCGAGATTTTTTGAACGCAGAAACAAAAACTGGTTTGAAGAATTTCCGAGGGTGAACAGCATCGCTATCATTAAAAAATATTTTAATTTTTTATCAAGATACTTAAAACTTTTAAAATTGATTTTTAGTTTTGTGTCTGTTCCGTGTTTTTGTTCCGTGTCAGTTTTGTGCTTTTCTTTAACGAAAAACAATACCGCAACACCCAGGATTGCCGGAACTACCGACCACAGAAAAACGGTTTTGTAACTGCCGTGCCACGCTGTGATGAAAAAGTATGCAAGTAAAACGCCTGATGCTGCGCCGAGGGTGTCCATAGTCCTGTGAAGCCCGAATGCTTTTCCTTTTTTGCCTTCAGCGGAACTTTCGGCAATCAGAGCGTCACGCGGCGCTGTCCGAACACCCTTTCCAAACCTGTCAAAAATCCGCGCAAAAAGAACATAATGCCAAGTTGTAGAAATATAAAGCAGAAATTTTCCGATGCCGGAAAAGGAATACCCAAAAATCGCAAACGGTTTTCTTCTTTTTAATTTATCCGAGAAATAACCGGAAAAAACTTTCAATAATGATGCTAAACTTTCCGCTATGCCCTCAATAAACCCGATAATTGCCGGTGTCGCGCCCAAAGAAGAAAGATAAACGGCAATCAGCGGATAAACCATTTCCGACGAAACATCCGTCAATAAACTTGTAATTCCGAGAATAATTATGTTGGACATAAATTTTGCACACTCTCACTTAATCATTTAGCTAAATGAGAAAATGATATTCCAAAAATTATTATATCAAAAATTACTCTTGTTTTCAATCTTTATTTTTTGTAAAATAAAACAGTATGAATGTTGAAAAATTTACCATAAAGATGCAAGAGGCACTTGCTAAATCACAGGCGGTTGCGGAAAAACATCACAACCAGCAGATTACCGATTTACATTTTCTTTTTGCATTAGTTGAACAAAAAGACGGAACCGTTCCCGCAATTCTTGAGAAACTTTTTGTTGATATTTCGCATCTAAAAAAACAGATTGAGATTGAAATTGAAAATCTACCAAAGGTTGAAGGTTATGGTCAGATTTATGTATCGCCAGAACTACATAAGATTTTGGAAGAAGCAAAATTAGAGGCGTCAGCATTAAAGGACGAATTCATATCAACAGAACACTGCTTCCTTGCGATTTCCGAATCAGGCACAAAATCAAAAGAAATAATTTCAAAATACGGCATAACAAAAGAAAAAACACTAAAAACACTTGTAGAAATGAGAGGAAACATGAAAATCACAGACCAGAATCCGGAGGATAAATATCAGGCATTGGAAAAATACACCCGTGATTTAACCGAACTTGCCGGGAAAGAAAAACTTGATCCCGTTATCGGCAGAGACGACGAAATCCGCAGGGTAATGCAAGTTTTGTCCCGTCGCACGAAAAACAATCCTGTTTTAATCGGCGAGCCCGGTGTCGGTAAAACGGCCATTGCGGAAGGTCTCGCCCGTCGGATTGTCGCAGGCGATGTTCCGGAAATGCTGAAAAACAAAAAGGTACTTTCACTGGATATGGGCGCTCTTATTGCCGGTGCAAAGTTTCGCGGCGAGTTTGAAGACCGCCTGAAAGCGGTTTTGAAAGAAATCGTAGCCGGAGAAGGCGAGATAATTCTTTTTATTGACGAAATTCATACGCTTGTCGGTGCCGGCGCCGCCGAGGGCGCAATTGATGCCGCAAACATAATGAAACCGATGCTTGCCCGTGGCGAATTGCGCTGTATCGGTGCAACCACATTGGCCGAATACAGAAAACACATAGAAAAAGATGCCGCATTGGAGCGAAGATTCCAGCCGGTAATAATTCAGCCCCCGACGGTAGATGATACAATTGCTATATTGCGCGGTCTCAAAGAACGCTATGAAGTTCATCACGGCGTAAAAATCAAGGACTCTGCGCTTATTGCCGCAGCGATTTTATCAAACAGGTATATTTCGGACAGATTCTTACCCGATAAAGCGATTGATTTAATCGACGAGGCGGCTTCCCGTTTGAGAATAGAAATTGACTCGCTACCGTACGAAATTGACGACCTTGAAAGAAAAATCAGACAACTTGAAATTGAAAAGCAAGGACTTCTTAAAGAAAAATCAAAGACGGAAGAAACGGATAAAAAACTTGATGAACTAAAGAAAGAGAGAAAAAAATTTTCCGACCAATGGCAGAAAGAAAAAGAGGTCATTACAAAAATCCGCCGATTAAAACAGGAAATAGAAGAAACAAAATTAGAAGAACAGCAGGCAGAACGGGTCGGCGATTTGGGAAAAGTTGCGGAACTGCGTTACGGAAAATCGCGCGAATTACAAAAACAGTTAAACGATGAAAACAAAAAACTTCAGGATGTGCAAAAAAATACGAAAATGCTAAAAGAAGAAGTTGACGAAGAGGACATCGCCGAGGTCGTTTCCAAATGGACCGGTATTCCGGTAGCAAAAATGCTTGAGACGGAAACGCAAAAACTTTTAAGAATGGAAGATGAACTGAAAAAACGGGTGGTCGGTCAGGACGAAGCGATTACTGCAATTTCAAATGCTATCCGTCGGTCAAGAAGCGGGCTTTCGGACCCGAATAGACCAATCGGCTCATTTATATTTTTAGGTCCTACGGGCGTGGGAAAAACCGAACTTGCCAGGGCTCTTGCCGAGTTTTTATTTAACGATGAAAAAAACATAATACGGATTGATATGTCGGAATACATGGAAAAGCACACCGTTTCCCGTCTGGTAGGAGCCCCTCCCGGTTATGTCGGCTACGAGGAAGGCGGGCAACTCACAGAGTCAGTCCGTCGGAAACCGTATTCCGTAATTCTTTTTGACGAGATAGAAAAAGCCCATCCCGATGTTTTCAACATGCTTCTGCAGATATTAGACGACGGACGACTTACCGACGGACAAGGCAGAACTGTTGACTTCAAAAACACTGTAATTATTATGACATCTAATCTCGGAAGCGAACTTTATCAAAAAACCGCTTCACAGGTTTTGGAGTTTATGGAAAAAGATATTAAGGAAAAACTGCTTTCCGTTCTGAGACAGTATTTCCGCCCCGAATTTTTGAACCGCATTGACGAGATAATTATTTTTCACTACCTTACGCTTGAGCATATCAAAAAAATCGTGGATTTGCAGATGGAACTTGTGAACCTTCGGCTTTCCGATAGAAAGATTACCGTTGAACTTACCGATAGAGCAAAAGTATTTATTGCCGACAGCGGTTTTGACCCCGTTTATGGAGCCCGCCCGTTAAAAAGAACGATTCAGCGTGAAATAGTTGATGGTTTAAGCCGGCAGATTCTGTCGGGTGGAATAAAAGAAGGTAAAAAAATTATTGTAGACAAGCCGGCAAAATCGGAAAATCTTGAATTCAAAATAAAATCGTAGATGGCTGAAAAAATAATTTTAGATTGTTATGAAACCGAAAAACAGGCATTTCTATTATTGAGCCAATCAATATAATTTCCTTGAAAACCCGCCTAAAAAGTAGTAAAATAACAACATAAAAGGTTGAAGAATTATTATCTTCCAAAGACTACACATTATAAAAATGACAAGAAAAAACTGTAGATGGATAATAATATATTTTTTAGCGGTACTCTCGGATATATCTTCGCTATTTCCTGAAGTGGTGCGAAAAATAACTCAGAACGGGAATATAAAAGAAATTTTTTTCTACAGCGATGGAAAAGAAATAGCGAAAGAAACAATTGATGAAAAAGGGAATATTCAGAGATCCGGCGTTATTCCCGACGGAATAATCAGGCAATATGATGGCAACGGTCAGTTATTTTTAGAGACAAACTATACAAAAGGTTCGCAAGAAGGAATTGTCAGATTATATTATGAAACTGGCAAGGTGATGCAAGAGGCAAATTACAAAAACGGTAAGTTAGACGGTAAAACCAGAGATTATTATGAAAGCGGAAAATTGAAGGATGAGATAAACTACAAAGACGGAAAATTGGGAGGCACAAGCAAGATGTATTATGAGAGCGGCGAATTATTTTACAAAGTGAACTACAAAAATAATGAATTAAACGGAACATACAAAACATATTATGAAAACAGGAAATTAAAGGAAAAATCCGATTACAAAAACGGTAAGTTAGACGGAGTTTGCAGGGAGTATTATGAGAGCGGACAAATAATGTGCAAAGATACCTACAAAAATGGCGAAAGGATAAAAAGTAAAAAATATAATACCAAAGGTGAACTTATATCTAATCAAGGCGATTAACGATTAACCGTTTTATGAAAAAAATTATTCTAATTGTTGCAGTTTTTTTATTCGGTTGTTCAGCAGTTAACAAAGAATTTGCCGAGAAGAAACTCTTAATGGGGACTGCCGTTGAGATAAAAATTTGGTTTTTTGACGAGGCAATTGCCAAAAAATCAATATCAGACGCTTTTGATGAAATTGCCCGGGTAGAAAATATTTTTTCCGTCTATAAGCCCGAATCGGAGATTTCACGACTTAATAAAAGCGGTTTGTCAATCGTTTCGGATGAAGTAATTCAACTCATAAAAAAATCAAATTATTTTTCTGAAATATCCGGCGGTGCGTTTGATATAACTGTTTTACCGGTTATCGAGTTGTGGAAAAATTCAAAGAAAAAAGAGCGATTACCGTCAAAAAAAGAAATTGAGAATGCTATAAAACTTGTCGGTTGGAAAAATATTAGCATTGACGAAAAAAACAAAAAAATTAACTTTGCAAAAAAAGGAATGAAAATTGACCTCGGCGGGATTGCAAAAGGTTATGCTGTTGACTGTGCAGTTGAGTATCTCAAAAAAAACGGCATAAAAACTGGAATGGTAAATGCCGGGGGCGATATAAGATGTTTCGGCAACAAAACATGGAAAATCGCGCTCCAAAATCCGCGGGATAAAAACGATTTTATCACAGTGCTGAAAATAAAAAACAAAGCAGTTACAACAAGCGGCGATTATGAGAGATATTTTTTTATTGACAAAACCAAAATTTCGCATATAATAAATCCGTTGTCCGGCTATTCGGCTGATGAATCGATAAGTTCAACTATCATAGCAGATAGTGCGACAAATGCCGACGCTTTGGCTACGGCGACTTATGTTTTAGGACCAAAAGATGGACTTAAACTTATACAATTGTACAAAGTCGCCGAGTGCCTTGTAATTGATAAAGAAAAGAAAATTTATAAAACAACGGGTTTTACGCATTATGAATAATTTCATCGGAGGAGTTCACCCTCCCGAATCAAAATTCACATCACAAATACTGACGGAGGAAATACCGCTCCCGAAAAAAGCAGTTGTTCCTTTATCACAACATACCGGTTCACCTTCAAAACCCATAGTATCAGTTGGCGACGAAGTCAAAACCGGACAACTCATCGCCGAAGCGACCGGATTTATCTCCGCAAATCTGCACTCCCCTGTTTCAGGAAAAGTTTCTGGTATTTCCAGCCGTCTTCATCCCTGCGGATATAATTTTGATTCAATAATCATTGAGTCCGACGATAAAGACGAGACGGTTGAGTTTATTCCGCATAACCCCGAAAAACTTTTTCCTAATGAAATCGTTGAAATTATAAAAAATGCGGGCATTGTCGGGCTCGGCGGTGCTGCATTCCCAACGCATGTAAAACTTTCACCGCCGAAAGAAAAAAAGATTGACAGCGTGATATTAAACGGATGTGAATGTGAACCCTATTTAACCTGTGACCACAGAGTAATGATTGAAGAGACGGAAAAAGTCGTCGGCGGATTGAAACTTATAATGAAAGTTCTTGATGTAAAAAACGGTTTCATCGCAATTGAAAACAATAAAGAGGATGCGATAGAAAAGATGGAAGATGGAAGATGGAAGATGGAAGATGTTCAAGTCAAAGTGGTTAAACTTAAAACCAAATATCCGCAGGGTGCGGAAAAACAACTGATTAAAGCCGTTTTGAAACGGGAAGTGCCGTCGGGAAAACTTCCGATGGATGTCGGTTGTGTAGTCCAAAATGTCCAAACGGCAAAAGCGATTTACGAGGCGGTTTATGAAGGAAAACCGCTTTATGAACGGGTAATTACTGTAGCAGGTTCCGTAAAAAGGCCGGGCAATCTGAAAGTCCGTATCGGGACATCACTGTCTGAAATTGTTGATTATTGCGGCGGTTTCGAAGGGGATGTAAAAAAAGTTATTGCCGGCGGGCCTATGATGGGCATTACCCAGTTCACGCTGGATGTTCCCGTCGTAAAAGGTTTTTCCGGACTGGTTATTCTTACAGAAAAAGAGTCAAAATTTTATGAACCTTCAAATTGCATTCGTTGCGGAAAATGTGTAGATGTCTGTCCGATGGGGCTTGTCCCGACGGTAATTTCACGCATGGTTGAAAAAGAGAGATATAAGGAATTAAAAAATTACAATCCGCTTGATTGTATGGAGTGCGGGTGCTGCGCCTATGAATGTCCTGCAAAAATTCATCTT
>Ga0210051_1000798_pt1 | contig 30720 bp, 29 predicted proteins | sample CryGey092014_all_FD_185464 | JGI IMG/M metagenome (GOLD analysis project Ga0210051, IMG submission 185464) | Groundwater microbial communities from aquifer - Crystal Geyser CG23_combo_of_CG06-09_8/20/14_all (SPAdes) (version 2) | ecosystem: Environmental > Aquatic > Deep subsurface > Groundwater...
AACGATGGGTCATTCCAAAATCCACAGCCCATATACCGCCCGCTAATCATCCTTGGCGCCAAATCAGTAATCTTGAATATCTTAAAAAACTAACAAAAGTGTCTAAATAGGACATTTCTAAAAAACCTTTACAAGAACAAAAAATCCATTGACTTTTAAGCTTGTTTATGCTAAGAAAGGATATTATTTATTCAACATCACTAATTATGAAATTAGCAAAGAAAAACTTTTTTTGGTTCGTGGCGCTCTTTTTGCTGGTGAGCGGCCTGGGTGTTTTTATTTTTGCCCAGCCGGGCCAGAGCCGGATCCGCGCCTATTCCCACGGGAAAGCCGCCTATTATAACGGGCAGGTGGTGATTGTGACTACCAACATGAGTTACGCTGAATTTTTCGTGCTTGAAAATGGCTATCTGCGCCGCACCGCTGTCATCCAGCCCCAGCCGGACCGTTGGAGCCGGGAACTGAATTTTTTTGACGCGGATTTTAATGTTGAGAATGGCCGGCTTTACGCCTATACGGCGGAAGGGCGGTATTTTTCCAAATATGATGTGAGTAATCCGGACAATCCGATCCTGGTCAAATCCGTCAAGGATAATTCCTGGGATTGGTTTACGGGCGTGGAAATTTTTGGCCGCTACGTGGCGACCGTGAGCAATAAATGGACGAAGATCTATAATTATGATTTAATGGTGATTGACGCCTATGAGGTCAAAAGTCCGCATCCGGATAATGTCAAATTTTCTCCGAACGGGGATCAGATTTTTCAAATTGCCGACGGGCAGTTGAAAATTTATAATCGTCGCGATCGCCAGGTAACGGCGGCCAGGGATTTTCTCCTGGAAGATTATCAGAAAAACGCGATTTATAACGACAGCTTGAATGGTGCTTTATATCTGGTTGATAATGAAGGATTGAAAAAACTTAGCTTGGATGGCCGGATTGATAAAATTTTTTACCATACTTCCAATCTGGGCTATGACGCCGCCGGGACCGCCGGCAGCCCTTATGTCTATTTTTCCGACGGCATCGGCGTGGTAAAAATGAACAAAAACACCATGGAGCCGGTCGCCTGGGAATACACGACGACCGCTCCCTTGGATAACGGCTGGGCCGCGGGTTTGGAAGCGGTAATGACCGATCAGGGCGAAATCATCGTACTTTTTAACAGCTCCTGTCTGGCAGTTTATGACGGAAATCTCCGCTTATTGGATTATTTCGCCAGTTCCGAAGAAGATTTGCGTCCGGCCGAAGGGCTTTTTCTCAAGACGGATAAAAATCGTTCAGCCGCCGGCGGCCAGATTTTTTTGCGCGGCGGCGGTTTCGGGATTAGGGAGCCATTAACCATCAAATTTGAATCTTCAATAACAAAAATTTACTCTGACGAACAAGGCCGCTTCAACGAAATCATCACCGTGCCGGTCGTGGAAAAACCTTTGGCCACGGAGATTAAAGTGAGCGGCGCGGACAGCCGTTTGCATTATTCGCTCGGCTTCTTTATTGAATAAGCTTGTTTTATCTTTACGCCCATGCGGAAAACATTCCAGCTTCTCATTGATGGAGCTAAAAAGGATGCCATTTATCTGGCTTTGCGCGTCCGGGGGGAAATTTGCGCGCAAACGATTTTAGATCCGGCGGTGGACCACGGGGAAGCTATTCTGTCCGGATTAGACCGCTTGCTCAAGCAAAGCGGCCTAGAAAAGACCGCGCTTGACGCGGTTTTGGCTAATCCGCGGGGAGAAAGTTATACCACCCAAAGGATTGTGGCGGCCACGGCCAATGCCTTGGCATATGGCTGGAAATGCAATTTATTCATTTGGGGAGGTTTAAATGATCCCAATTTTGCCAATCCGGCCGAAGTCGGGGAAAACGGCTTTAAGGTGATTTTGCCCGAGTACCGTTGTCCGCCCCGCATTACCAAGAAGAAAAAACTCCTGTAAACTTTCTAACTTGTGGACGGAATGTTGAAAAAAACGTGTTAGAATAATTGATAAATATTTTTTTACGAAATTCGGCCTGTGCATAGGCCGAATTTTTTTTATTTTTGTCTTTAATATTAAATAAATTAAATTTTACTGGAAAATGTTGACATAGGGCCACCAGTGGCATATAATAAAATCATAATGGTGATGAGTGGTGAAATATGGTGAAGTTCATTTTACGCCTTACCAAATAAAATAGCATGGGGATCAGCGCGCCTTTAGCAAGCGCGTTTAAGGCAAAGAAGGGGTTTGGTCTTTATGGCCGACCTCCTTGTCTGCCTAAAACAAAAATAAACGGCAAAGCAAACAAAAATAAAAAAGAGTCTTCCGGACGGTTCAAGACAATTAACGCCGGCCGAAAAACAAAAACACATGCTTGGCTGGAAAGCTTCGGGCCAGCAAAATCAATCCGAAGCGGTTTTAAGACAAAGAAGGGGTCTGGTTCAATCGCCACAAACAGATTGACCGGCCTCCTTATCGGCCTTAAACGATAAATATAAAAATCAAAAAAAGACAAACAAAAACAAAAATAAATTCCATTAATTATTGTTTTACATATTCTTTTAAGCATTAAAATTTCCGTTTAATAGCATTGGGCCGCATGTTTATCGGTGAATACAAGCATAGCTTAGACGAAAAAGGACGGATGGCGATTCCGGCCAAGTTTCGTGTTTTATTGAAAGAAGGGGCGGTCGCGACCAAGGGCTTGGATAATTGTCTGATCGTTTATCCGAAAAAGCAGTGGGCCGCTCTGGCGGAAAAGCTTTCCAACTTACCAATCGGCCAGTCAAAATCAAGGGCTTTTGCCCGTTTTATGCTCAGCGGCGCCGCGGAAGTTGACTTTGATAGCCAAGGTCGGATCAATCTTCCGGAATATCTTCGCCACTTTGCCGGTTTAAAAAAGAAAGTCATCGTCGCCGGGCTTTATAACCGTTTGGAAATTTGGGACGAGGATAATTGGGGGAAATATAAGACCGGGACAGAGAAAAACAGCGCGGAGATCGCGGAAAATCTCGGCAATCTGGATATTTGAAATTTGCCGCAAAGACCTTTGAGCAAAAAATAAATTACAAAAAATAAAAACAAAATGGCCAAAATAAAAATCAGCCAGAATCAAAATCAAAAAAAAGTCCGGGTCCGCATCATCAAGCCGCCGCTCGTCAATACGATTGAATTGCGCCGCTTGCTGTTTGACCGCGCCCGGGCTTTGGTTTTATAAATTATTTTTCACTATGGCCACGGCCCATCAACCAGTCATGCGGGACGAGGTGATCCGCTTGGTTGATCCGCGTCCGGGCGATTTTATCGTTGATTCAACGGCCGGGGGCGGGGGATACAGTTTGGCTTTCGCGGCTAAAGTCGGCCCGCAAGGACTGGTCTTGGCCTTGGATTATGATCGGCGCGCCGTTGACCGTTTGAACAAGTTGCACCAGGAACAAGGCCTGGAAAATTTACTCATGGCCGAGGCTAATTTCCGCTATTTGGAAGAAGCGGTAAAAAGCCATTGTCCTGAATTTTGGGGAAAAGCGGCGGGCATTGTTTTTGATTTGGGTTTATCTTCGGACCAGCTTCAGGATGAAAATTTGGCCATGTCTTTCCAATCCGATGGCGCTTTAAATATGAATATCGCCAACCAAGGTCCCAACGCGTATGATCTGATAAATTTTCGGACAGAAAAAGAGCTGGCGGATATTTTTTTCCGTTTCGGCGAGGAAAGGAATTCCCGGCGCATCGCTCGCGCCATTAAAGAAGCGCGGCAAAAGAAAAAAATCCGCACGGCCGCTGAACTGGCGCGGATTGTGAGTTTTGTCCAGCCCCCGTCCCGCCGCCTTCATCCCGCCACTCGTGTTTTTCAAGCTTTGCGCATCGCCGTCAATGACGAGCTGGGCAATTTATCCGCCGCTTTGGCGCCGGCTGTCCGTTGCCTGCGTCCGGGCGGAGTGATCGCGGTTGTTTCCTACCACAGTTTGGAAGATCGGATCGTGAAGATTTTTTTCCGGCAAAAATCACGGATAAGCGACGGGCCGGAGCCGGCCTTGCGCCTGCTGACAAAAAAACCTTTAGTGCCCGCCGCCGCTGAAATCAAAAATAATCCCCGAGCCAGAAGCGCCAAACTGCGCGCCGCGATTCGGATTATCAATACTCATGACTAAAACAAAAATAAAATGTTCTTTGATCCGCCGGTGCCGCTTGGCCAAACAGGGCCCAAGCTTCCGATCTTTGGCCTGGGCGTTATCCTTGTTGGTTTTATTCCTGCTGTTCGGCAACGCGGCCGTGGTCAACAGTTTGTCCGGCAAGGGTTTTGAAATATTTGAAAAAAAATCCTGTTTGGGCGAATTACGCCGGGAAAACGGCGACTACGAATTGCTGGCGGCCAAGATGTCGGCTCTGGAGTCCGTGTCGGCCCAAGCGCAAAAAATCGGTTTGGTGCCGAGCGGCTCGGACAATATTTATTTGACGCGCAACAATCAAACAGTCGCGATCAAGCCTGATTAGAAAAATAGATAAATTTAACGGCCATGAGCTACGGGGAAAAAAAACCGCGCCGCGAAACAGATAAAAATAATCGTTTAAACTTATTGCTGACGATTATTTTTTTAATTGTTTTAATGTCCCTTTACCGTCTTTTTAACTTGCAGATTTTAAAATACGGACATTATGCCGGCCTGGCTTCGGCCCAGCATCAAGTCGAGCGCCGACTTGAGCCGCGCCGCGGCCGGATTATGATCAAAGAAAAAAAAGACCAGATTGATGTTTATTATCCGGCCGCGGTTAATAAAAAATTCGCTTTGCTTTACGCGGACCCGCGCCTGGTGGACGAACCAGACGCGGCGGCGGAAAAATTATACGAATTTTTTGACGCGGCCAAAGAACAGGAGAAGATTTTTTCCAATCTCCGGCAAGATCCTTATTTCGCCGGATCAGGCACATCAAGCGCGTCTTTGCTTCCCGCCGATCAGGAACTATTTCAGATCAAATATGAATTAGAGGCCAAGAAAGCCAAAGACGCCAAAATCGCTTATTATCTTGAAAAACTTGATAAACCGGACGATCCTTTTGAACCATTGCAAAGCAAAGTGGAAGAAGAGAAAGTTAAAGAGTTCATGACTTACGGTTTGGCCGGACTTGATTATTATTTAGAAGATTTCCGTTTTTATCCGGAAAAAGAAATTGGCGGGCATCTTTTTGGTTTTGTGAGCGCCCAATCCGACCCCCCTCTTGGCCAGTATGGGCTGGAAGGATTTTTTAATGATGAATTGTCCGGACGCTTCGGAAATCTAAAGGCGGAAAAAGACGCTTTCGGACAAATAAATATTGCCAGCCATCGGGAATTGCATCAAGCCGTTGATGGTAGCGACTTGTATCTGACTTTGGAGCGGCCAATCCAGTTTTTTGCCTGCCGGCAGATAAAAGCAGCTGTGGAAAAATATCAGGCCAAAAGCGGAAGTATCATTGTCATGCAACCCCAAAGCGGGGCGATTTTAGCTATGTGTTCGGCGCCGGATTATGATCCGAATGACTATGCGGCAGTGGCGGATATTTATGCCTATAACAATCCGGTGATTTTTGACCAATGGGAGCCGGGTTCAATCATGAAGCCTCTGACGATGGCCGCCGCCTTGGACCTGAACGCGGTCAAGCCGGAATCGACATATTTAGACAAAGGATATATTATGGTTAAGGGTTGGCCGAAACCGATCAAGAATTCCGACTTTGACACGCATGGCGCGCACGGTTTGTCAACCATGAGCAATGTTTTGGAATTTTCCCTGAACACCGGCGCCGTCTATTCTATGGAACAAATCGGCGCGGAAAAATTTTCCGAATATGTCAAAGCCTTCGGTTTCGGTGAAAAGACCGGCGTGGAGCTGGAAACGGAAGCGATGGGTGATATTGGCAATTTGAAACGAAAAACAATCCGGCCGGTGGAGGCGGCGACCGCGACTTTTGGTCAAGGCCTAACCGTGACCGCGTTGCAGATGGTGACCGCGTTCAGCGCGGTGGCGAACGGTGGGATTTTAATGAAACCGTATTTGGTGGAAAAAATCGTCAGAGCGGACAATTCGGAGCAAATCACCTCGCCGCGCCAGGTCAGAAGGGTGGTCAGCGAGCGGACGGCCACGATTCTGTCCGGTATGATGGTCAATGTCATGGAAAAAGGACACGCAAAAAACGCCCGAGTGGAAGGTTATTATCTGGCCGGCAAAACCGGCACCGCACAAATCGCGCACCAAGATAAAGGCGGCTATGGAGAAGAAACGACCCAGAGTTTCATTGGTTTTGGGCCGGTGGCTGATCCAGTTTTTATCGCCTTGGTCAAGCTGGATAGCCCCCAGAATACGGAATTTGCAGTTTCATCGGCCGCGCCCACTTTCAGCAAGTTAGCCGCCTTCATACTTGATTATTATCAAATTCCGAAAGAGCAATAATGAGATTTTTTTTCAGAAAATAATTATATGTATATGAAAAAAATCCTGAAATATGTTTTAAAAATCCTCGCCCGTCGGCAATTGCGCGCTCATCGTCCGCGCCTCGTCGGTCTGACCGGCAGTGTCGGAAAAACCAGCGCCAAAGAGGCGATTTATGCGGTCTTAAAAAATCATTTTACCGTCCGCCGGAACATAAAAAATTACAACAATGAACTGGGCGTCCCTTTGACCATCATTGGCGCCGAATCGGCCGGACATTCCTGGCTTGGCTGGCTTAAAATTATTTTTCGGGCCATCTTGACCGGGCCGAAAGACGAATATCCACAAATATTAATTTTGGAAATGGGTGTTGATCATCCCGGCGATTTGGATTATTTTTCAGATTTTATCAGAACGCGAGTGGCGTTGATCACGGCTATCGGACCGGCGCATTTGGAATTTTTCGGCACCTTGGAACAAATAAAAAATGAAAAACAGAAAATTTTTCGCAATTTAATTCCGGACGGACAGGCGATATTAAACGCCGATACAATATTCGCCAAAGAGATTACCAAAGATTATCCCGGCCGAATATTTAGTTACGGCTTGAAAGACAAGACGGATTTCCAGGCCAAAGAAATCCGTTTTAGCCTGGGACCGCGCGGACAGAACGGGCTTAAAGCCTTTGAAAATGAGATTGGCATCAGTTTTAAGCTGATTCATAAAGGTTCGGCTGTCCCCGTTTTTTTGCCGGGTTTTTTCGGACATAACGCCGTTTATGCCGCTTTGGCCGGAGCGGCAGTTGGCGTGAGTTTCGGCTTGAATCTGATTGAAATCGCTATTGGCTTGAAAGAATTCAAGCCGCCTAAGGGTCGGATGAATTTGTTGGCTGGCCTGAATGGCTCCCTGATTGTGGATGACACATATAACGCTTCTCCTTTGTCGATGGCGAACGGTCTTGAGGATACGGCCGCTAATTTCAGCCGTAAATACCGGAAAATCGCGGTTTTGGGCGATATGCTGGAACTTGGGCCGGACAGAGTAAAAGAACATGAAAAAATCGGCGCTTTGGTAGCGAATTTAGAATATGATTTTTTAGCCGCGATCGGAGATTTGGCCGGTAATTATATCCAAGGCGCGCAAAGATCAGGTTTTCCGGAAAAAAAATTATTACATTTTAAAAATCATGACGAGGCCCTTGACTTTTTATGGCGAGAGTTGAAAAATAACGATATTATTTATGTCAAAGGCTCGCAGGGCGCGCGGATGGAGAAGATCGTCAAAGGACTGATGCCGGAACCGGCGCAGGCCGCCGCCTGTTTAGTCCGCCAGGAAAAGGAGTGGCAAGAAAAATAAAATATGATCTACCAAAATATTCTGCAGACGATCGGCCAGACGCCTTTGGTTAAAATCAACCGGCTTTGGGCGGGTAAAAAAACCGGTTTGTTCGCGAAAATTGAAGGAGTTAATCCGGGCGGCAGCATCAAGGACCGCGTTGTCATGAAAATGATTGAAGAAGGGGAAGCCAGCGGCCGCTTGAACAAAAAAAAGGTGCTTTTGGAAGCGACTTCCGGAAATACGGGCATCGCGCTCGCGATGATCGGAGCAGTGAAAGGCTATCGTGTGAAAATCATCATGAGTGAGGCTGTCTCCGAGGAAAGGAAAAATATGATCCGCGCTTTTGGCGCGGATTTATTCCTCACGCCCGGCCGGACCGGCACGGACGGAGCAATCTTGAAAGTCCGGGAATTGCTGGCCGCCGAACCGGAAAAATATTTTTGCCCCGATCAGTTTTCCAACGAGTATAATAAAATCGCGCATTACGAAGGGACGGCTCAGGAGATCTGGCACCAGATGAACGGCCAGGTGGATTATTTTGTCTCCGCCATCGGCACTTCCGGCACTTTAATGGGCGTGGCGGCCTATTTGCGGAAGTATAACCCGAAAGTCAAAATTTACAGCGCCGAACCGCAAAGCGGGCACTATATCCAAGGGCTGAAAAATATGCAAGACGCCATCGTGCCGGCCATTTATGAGCGGGATAAGCTGGATGGCGTGTTCAAGGTTAAGACCGCGGAGGCTCACGCCATGGCGCGGCGTATTATCCGGTTAGAGGGTATCTTTGTCGGCATGAGTTCCGGGGCGGCCATGACCGCGGCTTTGAAGCTTGCCAAAAAGATAAAAAGTGGTAATATAGTAACAATTTTTCCGGATCGGGGTGAAAAATATTTAAGCACGGAATTATTCTTTAATAAAAGATAAAAAGGAGGGTAAAAATGGCAAAATCATTGTTTAGGTTGATTGTATTGGCCGCGTTCTTATTAATCGGATCTTTCGTGAATGCCCAAGGAGAAGAGAAAATGAAAAGTATCAGTTTTACCGCCTATTACGAATACCATGGCTTGCGGCCTAATATCATTTTTGATTTTCATTTCCAAAAACATCAGGAAATTGCCGCGGCCGCCAAGATTGCCAGCCGCCTTCTTGAGCTAAATTATCAACCGTCCAATCCTTTTCCGCCCTCAGACCAAAAAACCAAAGGAAAAGATTTGGTCATCGTTTATTTGACCGACGAAGGTGACTTTACGGTTGATTACTTTCAGCCGGATAAAGAAGGAGATTACATTTTTATTAAATCCTTATCCCTGGAAGATTTGTTAAACTAGGGATTTGAATCCGTAGAGGGCCTTAATTGGTCCTCTTTTTTATTACTCTTGATTATTCAAGATAATTATTGTATAAATCAAATTATACGTATAGCATATAGGAAATTTTTAAATATGATCAGCCTGTCCTGGCGCTGGTATTGTTTGGTAAAAAAGAAATTAATTGGCGAATCAGGATAGGTCATTAACCAAATAACAACAGCTAAGGCAAATAAGTAATACATACTATGGAAAAACTTATTTTCTATAATACTTTAAGCCGGAAAAAAGAAGAATTCAAACCGATCATTCCTGATCATGCCGGACTTTATACCTGCGGGCCGACTGTTTATAACTACGCCCATTTGGGCAATCTACGCGCCTATATTTTTGAAGATGTCTTAAAACGGGTCCTTCTTTATAACGGCTACCAGGTCAGACATGTGATGAATATCACCGATGTCGGCCATTTGACCGGCGACATGGATATGGGTGAAGACAAGATGGAAAAAAAAGCGCGGGCGGATAAAAAAAATATTTGGGAAATCGCGGCTTTCTATACGGATGCCTTTAAAAAAGATCTGCAAGCCTTGAATATCATTGAGCCTGATGTTTGGCTTAAAGCGACGGAAACGATCACTGAGCAGATCGCCTTGGTCAAGATCCTGGAAGAGAAAGGCTTTACCTATAAAACCAGCGACGGCATTTATTTTGATACCAGCCGCTTCCCGGCTTATGGCCGTTTATCGCATTTGGATTTGGAAACTTTGAAAGAGGGGGCGAGAGTGGAAAAAAACCAAGAGAAGAAACATCCGACGGACTTCGCTTTATGGAAATTTTCTCCTCGCGGAGAAAAGAGGCAGATGGAATGGCCAAGTCTTTGGGGGATCGGATTTCCCGGCTGGCACCTGGAATGCTCGGTCATGAGCGCGCTCGGGCTCAAGGAAATGAGGGATATCCATTGCGGCGGGGTTGACCATATCAATGTCCACCACACCAATGAGATCGCGCAATACGAAGCGGCTTATGGCCGGAAATTTTTCAATTATTGGCTGCATAACGAATTTTTGAATATTACGGGCGGAAAAAAAATGGCTAAAAGCGCCGGAAATTTTTTGACTTTGGACAATTCATTGCGTCAGAAAAATCTTCCGCCCTTGGCTTATCGTTTCGCGGCTTTACAGACGCATTACCGCAAGCCCATGGAATACAGCGAGGAATCACTGGCCAATGCCAGCCAAAGTTTCCTGCATTTGCGCCGGCAGATCAGAGAAATAAAGTCGACCGGGCCTGAAGGTCCGGACGGCGGACACGCGTCTGGCCGGAATTTCCAGGCAGATTTCCAGCGGGCGATTAATGACGATTTGAATACGCCCAAAGCCCTGGCCGTTGCCCAGGAAATGCTAAAAAGCGAACTGCCCGCCGCTGTGAAGCTTGCCCTTTGGCTTGATTTTGACCGCGTACTCGGCCTGGGGATCAGCGGCCAGGAAGATGAAATATCGCCTGCGGTGCAGGCTCTGGCGCGCGAGCGCGAGGAGGCCAGAAGAAAAAAGGATTTCGGACGGTCTGATGAATTGCGGCGTCAGCTGGAAGATATGGGTTATGAAGTGGCGGACCAAAAGGACGGCCAGAAAATATTCAAAAGATAATTTTTGGCCGTTATGTCCCGATCCGTATGCCCGGATCAAATTTATTAATATTCCTGAGGCTAAGAAGCGCAGGCCAAGCATAAATATTAGCAAAAAAACACGATGACGCGGATCAAGAAAAACCGTCAAACAGTCAAGGCTGATAATTTTTGGACGGACTTGAAATCGGCTGGCCGGCCGATTTTTGCTTTGGCGCCGATGGCCGGCTGGACAGACAGCCCTTTCCGGCAGGTCTGCAAATCGTTTGGCGCTGATATCGTTTATTCCGAAATGGCGAGCGCCGCCGCTTTGACTTTTCAGCCGGAGAATACCTTGCGCTTGTTGGCGTCCGCGCCGCGGGAAAGGCCGTATGTGGTGCAATTGTTCGGCGCCCAGCCGCAACATTTTCAGGCCGCTATCGCCCTGATTATCCGCCATGGTTTGCCTGCGGCCGTCAGCGGGCGCGGATCGCGGTCGCACCGCCGCTTGCCGCCGGACGGTTTTGATATCAATTTTGGCTGTCCGGTCCGCAAGGTGGTGAAACAGGGCGCCGGCGCGGTCTTGATGGATAATAAAAAAATCGCCCGGGAGATCGTCAAAGCGGTTTGCGCGTCCACGGATCGGCCGGTGTCAATTAAAATCCGGGCGCGCGTGGGACGGACGGATGCCTTGGTTTTTCTTGATTATTTATCCGATCTGCCTTTGGCGGCGGTCATAATCCACGGCCGGACCATGAGCCAAGGGCACAATGGACCGGTTGATCTTGAGATGGTCAGATCGGCGCGGAACTGTTTTCCCGGCGTCATCCTGGCTAACGGCGGGATTTTGGATTTGGCCGGTGCCAACGCGGCTCTGCGCCAAAGCCGGGCGGACGGCCTGGGCATTGCCCGCGGCGCTCTGGGCCGCCCTTGGTTTTTTCAGGAGTTAAAAAGCCAAAAAGAAATCCATCTTTCCTGGCCGGAAAAAGCCGCGGTGATGTTGGAACAGGCCCGCTTGGCGGCGGCGAACGGTGAGAGCGATTCGCTGGAAATCCGCAAGCATCTTTGCGCCTATTGCCGGGGCGAACGCACGGCCGGAAAAATCAGAGCCAACCTGATGGCTTGCTCGGATTGGCCAGCCTTATTGAAAGCCATTAAGAATTCTAAACATCTGTTGGCCGCTCGCATCTAACACAACGTTTCCAATGTCAAAATTAAGCGCATAACAATTTAAAAAATACCGAGCCGTAATTAGTAATTAATAGTTTTGAACAAATATTTATCGGAATAAATAGAAAATAGACAAGTTTTACCGCGCATATTAATCTCAAAGTGCCGCGTTAGATTTTAGACTGAAACCATTTTTTCCGGACGAAAAAAATAGCGGTTAACATTTATTGTTAACCGCTTGTTGGTTGGAAAGAAAGGTTTTTTAACAGGGCAGAAGAATTACCAGGCAATCTTTGGATAATTGGAATGCTCCGTCCAGGCGGTGCTCCACCACATACTTGATAATGTTCAGCTTGATGTCGGTATCCTTGTAGGGCGCGAAAGCGTCGTTTGCGATTTCAATCGCGATTTTCCCCTCCGCGCAATCAGCCCTGACCGCGATGGCGCCTTTGCTGTTGTCGGCCAGATATTTGGCCATTTGGCTGACAATAAAATTTATTTCCCGGAGCGGCCACTCCACTATTTCGGGACAGCCTTGGCTAATTTTTACGCTTCCGTCCATTGTCAATCCGCCGGAGATCAAGCGCAGGCAATCGGCCAGATCAACCGAACCGATGGCCGAACCGTCTTCCAGAGAGAGAAATTCGCTCAAATCCAAGAGATCATTTTCAAATATTGCGATTTCGCTCATGATTAGCTGGGCATAGCGTTTTTTTTGCTCTTCGCTCAAAGTGCCGTTTTCATAGAGCCTTTTCGCCAGCCCGCCGATGACCGGCGTCCGGTTCCGCAAATAATGGTTGATAATCCCTTTTAAAGTATTCTGGCCGTTGGCTTTTTCACCCGTTCGGCTATTGCGCAGGCGGTAGGACATTTTGGCCAGATCGCTTTGCAGGATGGCTGAACAGCGCTCCATAATGACGATTTCTTCTTTACAAAAACCCGGCTCGCTGGGCGCGACTTTGTCAATGACCGACAAATAGGTCAGTTCACGGAAAAAAGCCGGATAAACCGCGACTGATCTGATTTGTTTGTTCCGGATATGGTCACGCATGTATTCCACCCGCTGGTCATTGATCGCGTCTTGGACGATAATCGTTTTTTTTAATTGGCAAGCATCGGCTAAAAGCATTTTTTTACTGCCGCTGTCCGGCGCGATTTCTCCTTTTTGGAACAGGCCGTGGCGCAGACTATCAGCCGGCACGGCGAAAATGATGGTATAAATGCCATTGGCCGCGCACATAACCACGCCTTGGTTGTGGCCGCGCAGATTCGTTAAGACGCGCATAAAAACGTCAATTACCACTTCTTCCACCCGTTTACCGCCGTTGCTGTTTAGATCCGGCTGGCCTTTATACTGGCTGGCTGGCATAGTCTGACCTCCTTTCTTTTGTTAAAGAACGATTTATATCAAAAAAAGCGGCTAAAGCCACTTTTTCCTTTTGAAATACCAGATCATGGCAACACCGCTTAAGGCCATTAAGATTATGACCAGCCAAAAATTATTCGGTTGGTCAAGAAAGGGCATGCCGCTTTTTGTTTGCATGCTGAAAATCGCGGCGACCAAAGTCAGCGGAAAAATCATAACCGAGAAGACCGTCAGGGTTTTCATGGTGTCGCTAAGGCGGAAATTCAGCAGTGATTCGTTGGTGCTGTTCAGGACATTGATTATCTCGTTTTGGTTCTCCAGGATTTTCCAGATGTTTTTCGCATGCTCGATCAGATGGACAAATGGTTCCTGGCGGTCCGGGGCGTTTTTCACAAAGGGGGAAGCCAGGAATGAGGCCAGGATATCTTTGTGCCCTTGCATGATGCGCCGGCAATTGATGATATTGCGGCGTAGATTTAATATTTCCGTCACTGCTTTTTTTTGCTGGGAAGCGAATATCGTTTGTTCAATCTGCTTGATTACGGAGCTATGCCGGTCGATTATTTCGTAGACATGATGGGCCAGTTTTTCCAGGATTTCCGCAAATAAAAACGCCTCATGACCGCGTTGGCCGGAAAATGAGGCGCTATTTTCTTTTTTGCGGTAATTGAACAGATCATTGACCGCTTTCAGTTCATTATTATGGACGGACACCAAGATGTTACGGCCAAGGAAAAAATCAATTTCCGCGGTGCTGATTTGGCCATCAGCCAGACGCGGATAATGGAGGATAATAAATATGTAGCCGTTATCCAGAAATTCAAAAATTGAACGTTCCGCCAGGGAAGTAGACAGGGTGGCGCGGAGTGATTTCAAATCAAAGCCAAAATTTTTGCGCAAATATTCAATTTCCGGCCGGCCCGCGCGGACAACATTCAGCCAGATGATCTTTTCATCCAGCTCACTACCGCCGATTTTTACCGCTTGGATATTATCGGAGATTTTTTCAAAATTGGACATGGGGATTTTGTGGATAACTTTAAATATTATAGCATAAATATCGGACGATAACAAAAGGCGGGAATTATTTTACGGCGGTTTTTAAATTAAACATGATAAAAGCGCAAAAAATATCCACCTGTTCCATTTGCTGCTTGGCGCGAAATATAGTATAATTTAATCAAAATGATCCTAATCGAATAAAATATAGAATAAAATAATCTTAAGGTATTTTTTATCAATCCCAATATGCCGCCATTAAGCAAACAAGACTTACATCGGACAGAAGCGGGCCAAGTGAAATTCCCCTCGGCCGCTCCGGAAAGGCCGAAGGGAAATATTCCCGGTCCGGAAACGGAGAAATCTTTAGAAAAAATCGTTTCCGGAGGGTCGGAAACTCCCTCATCCGGCCAGGCGGCCGGCCGGATCGTTCCGGCGCCTGACAATCAAAGCAGCGGATTGGCCGCCACGGCCGAGAAAGAACGTTTAGAGCAGATTGAAAAAATTCTTTCCGATGGCTTGCTGGAGATTTATGCCCAGCTGGACTCGGACCAGCAGAAAGTTTTTAAAGAAAGAGGGGAAGAGACCGCGGCCAAAATCAATCTTTTGTTTAAGAAGGCGAAAGTGAAGATCGGAGAAATCATCAGCTTGATTAGAAAATGGCTGATGGTTATTCCCGGCGTGAATCGTTTTTTTGTGGAGCAGGAAGCCAAGATCAAAGCCGATGAGATAATCCGGCTGACAGAAATTTGAAGCCTTAGAAATATAATCAGGGTCAGACCGGGGAATTTCCCATTATTATAAATTATGCAGAATATTTTTTTTGAATTATTAAACGATCTGCCATTATCCAATCCGCTCTTTTGGCTGATTTTTTCCGCGGCCGGCCTTGTGTTCGCGGCCGGGAAAATCTTCCGCCATCTTGTGCGCCACAGCCGTTATTTCCAGCAGAAAATCTATTTGGTCAGACTGCCTAAAGACAAGCCGGGAGACGCGGAAAAAGCCTTCAGCCTGCAAAGTCTGCGCGAGGAAATCGCCAAAGGCGAAACCATGTTCCATCAGATCGGCGGCTTGAAACCGCAAACCGATTGGCGCGGTTTCCTTTTCGGCCGGCGTGATCATTTTGCGTTTGAAATCGTGGCCGCGAAAAAGATCATTTCTTTTTATGTCATCGCGCCGCTGGAATACTCCCGTTTTTTGGAACAGCAGATCCAGGCGCATTATCCGGAAGCGGTGGTGGACGAAATCAAGGATTACAACATTTTCCGCCCGGATAGCCATATTTATACCGGTTTGATCAAAGCGAAAAGGCTTTATATTTTTCCGATCCGCACTTACATGAAAATGGAGGCGGATCCGGTCAATACCTTAATCAACACTATTTCAAAAATCCAAGAGGATGAAGGACTGGTCGTGCAGTATGTCGCGCGCAGCGCGCGGCCGCGCTGGCACAAGAAATCCATCAAAGTCGCGCGGCTGATGAAAAAAGGGAAGACAATGGCGCAGGCCTTGGAATTTCTCGGTTTTTTCGGTTTTTTCCGCGAAATGTTCAGCACCTTTAAAAACAGCGCGAGCAAGGATCCGGCCGTTCAGGAGCGCAAGCAGAATGAATTTAATCCCCGTCTGACCGCTCTGGAGGAGGAAATGCTCAAAGGCATTGAAGAAAAGAACGCGAAAGCCGGCTTGGAAGTCAACATCAGGGTGGTCGCCAGCTCTCCCCGCGCTGAACAGGCGCGATCCTATCTGATGAATATCTTGAATGCCTATGGGCAGTATAATTATTATGAATATGGAAATCGCTTGGAAGGCTATAAAACCGGTTCAGCCCGCCGGGAAATAAATAATTATATCTATCGGCGCTTTGACCATTCCCGCCGTTTATTGTTAAACACGGAAGAGCTTACCAGCTTATACCATTTTCCGTTGCGTTGGGCGGAAACCCCCAATATCCTTTGGTTAACGGCCCGGCAAGCTCCGCCACCGCCGAATTTGCCGACGGAAGGCGTGATTATCGGCCGGAGCGTTTATCGCGGCATCGCGAACGATATCCGTATCAAGCGCGAGGATCGACGCCGGCACATGTACGCGATCGGAAAATCCGGCGTGGGCAAATCGCAATTCATGGCCGGTCTGGCCGTTCAGGATATTCTGAACGGAGATGGCGTCTGCGTGATTGATCCGCATGGCGATCTGATCACCGATGTTTTGGATCGGATTCCGCCGGAACGGGCCGAGGACGTCATCCTGTTCGCGCCGGCGGATACGGAAAGGCCGCTGGCTTTGAATCTGCTGGAGTTTGACAGCCGCTATCCGGAACAAAAAACTTTCGTCATTAATGAGATGATCAAGATTTTTGATAAACTTTATGATCTGCGGCAGACGGGCGGTCCGATTTTTGAACAATATATGCGCAATGCCATGCTTTTGGTGATGAGCGATCCGGAAAGCGGCTCCACGTTGATGGAAATCCCGAAAGTGCTTGCCGATCCGGATTTCCGGCGGATGAAAATCAGCCGTTGCCCGGATTACACGGTTGTTGATTTTTGGCGCAAAGAAGCGGAAAAAGCCGGCGGCGACGCGGCTCTGGCTAATGTTGTGCCGTATATCACTTCCAAACTTACCCAATTCATTTCCAATGATACGATGCGCCCGATCATCGGCCAACAGGAAAGTTCTTTTAATTTCCGGGATGTGATGGACAAGCAGAAGATCCTCCTGGTGGATCTGGCCAAAGGACGTGTCGGAGAAATGAATTCGTATCTCTTGGGTATGATTATGGTCGGCAAGATCCTGATGGCCGCGCTGTCCCGCACGGATATGCCTCGCGAAGCGCGTAAGGATTTTTATCTTTACATTGACGAGTTCCAGAATTTTACCACTGATTCCATTTCTTCCATACTTTCTGAGGCCAGAAAATATAATTTAAACCTGATCATCGCCCATCAATACCTTGGCCAGCTGGTCAAAGGCCAGGATAGTTCAATCAAACAGGCGGTATTCGGCAATGTCGGCACCTGGGCGGTTTTCAAAATTGGCTCCGAGGACGCGGAAATTATTGACAAAGAATTTTCTCCGGTTTTCAACAAATTTGATTTGATTAACATTGATAAATACACCGCCTATGTCAAGCTTTTGATTGACAATGCCGCCGGCCGGCCCTTTTCCATGAATACTCTCTGGCCCTTGCCCGGCCAGGTTCAACCGGGATTAGCGCAAAAAATTAAAAGTTTGAGCCGTTTAAAGTTCGGCCAAGATCGGCGCATTATTGAAGCGGAAATCCTGAATCGCGCGAAAAAATTTTCTGATCCGGACATGACGGAAACTGATCCGGACATGACGGAAAAATAAGCGCCGGCAGAAAATGATCGAAATGATTTATAATCAGGCAAAAATAATCCTATTCTTTACAAATACCGGTAATTGCGCTAATCTATAATAAGTAAAATTAATCAGTTAGAGTATTTTTTTGGTTGGGTAAAAAATCAGAAACCAATAATAAAAAATTTATATAAAAGAAAAGGTAAAATTAAAAAACTAAAAAATATGACGAAAATTAATAAAAATACCAAAAATGAAAATCAAGAAGAAAAGCTGAATTGGGATGAACTGGAGGACAATTATCAGGCGCCAGCCGCGATTGGCCAGGAAAAGTCCCCGGCCGTCATGGTCAGCCAAAGACAGTTGGCTTTATTGCGCCAGCTGGCTATGACCGTCAAGGAAAGCAATGAAAAAATTTTGGATTTGTTGTCTGTCTATAATCTTGAAGATTTGAAAAAAATAAAAATCGGCCAAGCCGCCGATGAAGATTTTACGGAGGCGGACGGTTCCGAGGGGCGGATTATCGAGGGTGTTTTTGACGGCGAGCAGATGATCGGCCCGGACGGCAAACGTTATAGCGTCCCTTCCAATTACGCATCCAAGTCAAAACTGGTGGAGGGTGACATTATGAAGCTGACCATCGCGCCGAACGGTACATTCATCTATAAGCAGATCGGCCCCATTGAGCGGAGCCGCGTTATCGGTTCATTAGAAAAAGCCGATAACGGCAACTACTATGTTGCCGCTAATGGCCGGCAGTGGCGGATTCTGACCGCCAGTGTGACATATTTTAAGGGGCAAATCGGAGATGAGACCGTGATTTTGGTGCCGAAAACCGGTGAAAGCCAATGGGCGGCGGTGGAAAATATCGTGCGGGCGGCAAGATAAACCGCGTTTTTTAAACGCGCCGCGCGCGCGGATTTTTTATTTTATAAATAATTTGGCCGGCTTCGGGAAAAAATCAGCGCCGGTTTAATGGGCATATAATATCTATGGCAGTCCTTTACCGCAAATATCGTCCGATCAATTTCCGGGAAATCGTCAACCAAAATCACATCAAAACGACCCTGGAGCATCAGATCCAGACCGGCCAGGAAGCGCATGCCTATTTATTCTGCGGTCCGCGCGGCGTGGGAAAAACGACTATGGCGCGGGTGCTGGCCAAGGCGGTAAATTGCCAAAATCGCCAGGCGGACAAAGCGGATCCTTGCGGCCACTGCCAAGTCTGCCAGGAAATCGGCGCCGGCCGGAGCCTGGATATCATTGAGATTGACGCGGCCAGCAATACCGGCGTGGACAATGTGCGGGAAGCCGTGATTGCCGCCGCGCGCGTTTTGCCCACCTTGAGCCGTTATAAAATTTTTATCATTGACGAAGTGCACATGCTGTCCGTTTCCGCTTTTAATGCTTTGCTGAAGGTCATTGAAGAGCCGCCCCCGCATGTCATTTTTATTTTTTGCACGACCGAAATCCATAAAGTGCCCTTAACGATCATTTCCCGTTGCCAACGTTTTGATTTTAAGCGCATCGGGCCGGCGGAAGTCGTGAAAAAATTACGCTATATTATTGACCAGGAAGGAATCAAAATGGAAGATTCCATCCTGGAGGCGATCGCCCGCTGGTCGGACGGACATATGCGGGACGCGGAAAGTCTGCTTGGGCAGGTCGTGGCGATTGGCGGCAAAGAAATCAGCCGCGCCGAAGCCGATCTGGTCATCCCCCGGAATAATTTGTCCGCGTCCATAGATTTTTTAGAAGCCTTATCCAGAAAGGACGCCGCCGCCGCTCTCCGCCTGATCAACCAGATTATGGACGAAGGCGTAAATTTGAAGCAGTTTGTCAACGATATTCTGGAAATCGGCCGGAAAATGCTTTTGGGAAAAGTTAGTCCGGCCCTGATTGACAAATTCGGCCTTGAATTCGGAGAGCAGGCAGAATTGAAAATTGTCAGTATTGCCCAGGCCTTTGATTTTGGCCATCTGCTCACGGCGATCAACTGCCTGATTAAAGCGCGCCAAGAAATAAAAGACGGGTTCATGATCCAATTACCATTGGAAATGGCGGCCGTGGAAATTTGCCTGGCCGGGGCCGCGGACAAGGACTTGCGTTCTTCGGCGCGGCCGACGGCGGCTAATCCAGCTTCAGCCGAAAAATCCGCACCAAGTGAAAAAGTTGTCAAAAATAACAATCAGACCGATTTGCGCGGGAATGTTTTTTCCTTGGCGGATATCAACAAACGCTGGTCGGAAGTCCTGGGGCGGGTCAAAAATTACAATCATTCATTATCCTTTATTCTGCGCGTCTGCCAGCCGAAAAGCTTGTCGGAAAAAAATCTTTGCTTGGGATTCAAATATAAATTTCACAAAGAACGGCTGGGCGATCCGGAAATAAAAAATTTGGTCATAAATGTCTTGAAAGAAGTCTATAATACTGATTTTAATTTGGAAGCGGTTATTGACGAATCAATTGAAGTTAATAATGCCGTTGTTCCCGAGGGGGACAAGCCGGCCGCATTGCCGATTGATGAAAAAAGCGATGCGGCCATTGACAATCTTTTAAAAAATTTCGGCGGCCGAGTGGTCGGCTGAGGTAATACTGCAAAAGCAAATAATTGGGAGATCGTCTAATGGTAGGACGTCAGGTTCTGGCCCTGATAATCCTGGTTCGAATCCAGGTCTCCCAGCAATTAAAAAACATCCTTTCCGGCAAGGATGTTTTTGTTAAGCGGACTGATAATTATTCAATAATGATGATTAATGTTATTTGGAATTCGCAATGCTGGTTATCCGATAGGTCTTTTCTCCTTTGGGCAATTGAACTTTGATTATTTCACCAACCCGTCGGCCCAGTAAAGCGGCGCCAAGCGGGGAAGAGCGGGAAATTACGCCCGTCAAAGGATCGGTTTCGGCTGAACCGAGCAAATGATAAGCGGATAATTTCCCTTGGCATTCCAAACTTATCCAATGGCCGATTCGGACAAAATCGCAATTCTGATCCGGCTTGATCACCGCGGCTTTTTTTATCTGTTCGCTAATTTCCCAGATGGCTTGATTCAATCCTCGCAGTCGTCCTTTGGCGATTTGGTAAGCGGCATTTTCGGAAAAATCGCCCATCAAAGCCAGGCGCTTAACTTCTTCAATCAGACCCGGCCGGATTCTTTTTTTCAATTTTTCCAGTTGCTTAATCAAAGCAATTAGTTTATCCGCGGTCATGATCGGATCGGTGGTCCGCTGGCTATATTTACCGGGCTTGCGGATCGGTACGCGCATAGGGCAATCTTTATAAATTCGGAAGTATTTAAATTTTTTTCCTTTATTATCATAGCATGTTTGCGTCGTTGGCCGCAAATTTTTAACCGGCTATTGTTTTTTTGTTTTATTGTGATGTATTATAGGTGATAGAGATGACAATAGAGAAAATTTATGGCAGAAAAAAAACAAATTTATCGCATCGGCATTGACGCGCGTTTTTATGGTCCGATCGGCAAGGGTTTGGGCCGTTATCAGCAGGAAATCGTGGATAATATCCTCAAGATGGACGAAGTAAACGAATATGTCATTTTTTTGTCGCCGGCCAATTATGATTTTTTCCAAGAGCGGCCACCTCGTATCCGTAAAGTTTTAGCCAGATCCCGCTGGTACACCTTGAGCGAGCAAATAAGCATGCCTTATTTGATTTGGCGCGAAAGTCTTGATCTGATGCATTTTCCTCATTTCAACGCGGCAATTTTGTGTCCTGTGCCATTTCTCGTCACCATCCACGATTTGATCCTGGTCCGTTATCCGACGCCCCGGGCCAGTACGCTCGGCCCCTGGCTTTATAAAATAAAAAATCGGGCTTATTGGCTGGTCGTTAAAACCGCCTTGCGGCGGGCGCGGCGGATAATCGCGGTTTCTGAATTTACGAAAAAGGATATTATAGAAATTTTTTCCATCTCACCGGAAAAAATCCGCGTTATTTATGAAGGCGTAGCTAATTTGGCCAAAGGCCGTGACGATCTGTTCGCGGATATTGCGAATCCAAGCGGGACATTGGCCGCTTACGGCTTGAATAAAAAATTTTTTTTATATGTCGGTAATGCCTATCCGCATAAGAATCTTGAGGGATTGCTTGAACTTTTCCAAAAAATGCTCGCGAACGGGGAAATACAAGATTATCAATTGGTTTTAGTTGGAAAGGAAGATTATTTTTATCGCCGTTTAAAGAGGCAGGTTGAAAAAATGGGCTTGTGGGCGGAAAAAAAGAGCGCTAATCCGGTGGTTTTTACCGGCTATGTGCCGGATAAGGATTTGGAAGTTTTTTATCAGCAAGCCACCGCCTACATTTTTCCTTCTTTTTATGAAGGCTTCGGCTTACCGCCTTTGGAAGCCATGGCCAAAGGCTGTCCGGTTATAAGTTCAAATCAAACTTGCTTGCCGGAAATTCTTGGCTCTGCCGCCCTTTATTTTAATCCGGCGCGCGAGGACGAAATGCGCGCCTGCTTGCTTAAGATTACAAATTTTCCGGCCATCAGGCAGGCTTTGATTGAAAAAGGGAAAGAGCAGGCCAAAAAATACAGTTGGTGGGAATGCGCGCGCGAGCATTGGCAGATATATCATGGCCTACTTAATTAAGTAATTATATTTAATTGCGGATAGAGGAAAAAATGTGTTATAATATCATTAGTTATCAACACGCGGATCATTTTATAGTTAATAATAATTTCAGTCTAGTTTAAAAAAACATCAGCAAAATAATTTTTTATTTTTTTAAAAAAGAATAAAATTAATCGTTAAGTTTTTGTAATCTCCATGCGTAAAATTGCTCAGAATGTAAAAAAAAATCTTGTTTACATATCCAAAACAAGCGGCTCTAATCCGGAGCAAAGCCGTCCTTCCCGTTTTTTGGTTAATTTAACGATTAATCCGACCAACCTCAATCGGCCGGCAAAAAGTGAAAAAAAAGTTATTAAATTTTCCCGTTGGCTGAAAAACGGGTTTTTTATTATAGTAAAATTATTTTTTTCTCTTTATGTCTTCGCGAGGAGCGTGTTTCAGAAAATTAAAAATTTGATATTTTTTGGCCTTATAGATTTTTTTTCAGGTAAAAAAAAGTTTATTCCGGCTAAACTGCATATTTTATCTTTAGTTTTTGGCCAAAAAAAGTCTTCTCAATCACCGGATTTTTCCCAAGATAGCCTTCCAAAACCCAGGGAAGAAGAAAATGGCCAAGAGCGAGATGCCTGTCCGAATGCGCTGGCCGTCCAGCCGATGCTCGCGGCCGGCCAAATTGACGAGTTGGAAAGCGCGGTCGCGGCCAAAGATGAAGCTGTTTGCCCGCCGTTGCCTTTGGCGGATAGTGGCCAGGGAAAAGATTTTGTTGAATTGGATCAAAATTTTCGGCGAAAATGCTTTTTTGGCGCTCTGAATTTGGCGGTAGTATTACTGGCCGTAATTTTGCCTTTTAAATTTATTTCCTTATCCCTCCAGAATGATTGGTTAAACCTGCCCGGTCAAATCAAAGGAGTTTCGGAAACAGCGGCGGATAGCTTCAACGCGGCCTTGGCTAATCTGCGCGATTTTGATTTTTTGGCCGCGCAGGATAATTTCCAGAAAGCCGGCGGCGCCTTGGAAAGCGCTCGCGCGCAAATCAGCCAGATCAACGAAAATCTTCTGTCTATCATGAAATTTATGCCGGCGGAAAAACTTCGTTTGGCCGGTGAAGTGGAGTCAATCCTTAATGTCGGGGAACTGGGCGCCGCGATCGGCGAACATCTTTCCTGGGTGGCGGCGGCTTGGCAGGGAACAGCACCGGCGGCTTGGGCGGAAAAAATTTATGCCAGCCATTCCCATTTAATCGCCGCGTCCAGATTGGCCGATGGCCTCGCCGATCAATTAGGCCGGATTGGGGAAAAAAATATTCCGGAACAATACCGCAGTCAATTTTTATCAACTCGGGAAACGGCTATTCGCGCGGCTGACAGTTTGCGCGAATTGTCTTTTTTCGGCAATCTAATGGTAAAAATTCTCGGTTTTGAACGGAAAACCCGCTATCTGTTGGTTTTTCAGAATAATTCGGAAATGCGCGGCAGTGGCGGATTTGTCGGCAGTTATGCCCTGGTGGATTTTGATCGGGGTGAAATTAAAAATTTGGAAGTGCCGCCGGGCGGCAGTTACGATACCGCCGGCGGATTGCTGAAGAATATTATCGCCCCCGAGCCGCTTTGGCTGGTTAATCCGCGTTGGCATTTTTGGGATGCCAATTGGTGGCCGGATTGGCCGACTTCAGCGCGAAAACTCGCTTGGTTTTTGGAAAAAAGCGATGGACCGACCGTGGACGGCGTGATTGCCTTGACGCCGACCGTCGTGGAAGATATTCTCCGTCTTCTGGGTCCGATCCGTCTGGGCGAACCGTATGACACGACGATTGACGCGGATAATTTTTGGTCAATTGTCCAAACAACCGTGGAGAACAAAAACGGCGGGGAAAATACGCCCAAAAAGATTATCGGCGATTTTTTACCTTTATTGCTTGACCGTTTAAGCGCGGAAAAAGATAAAGCGCGCCTGTCCAAAGCGGCTGGAATTTTATGGCAAGCGATGGATGAGAAAAATATCTTATATTATTTCACGGACAATGAACTTCAAGAATTTTTCCTTCGCTGGGGCTGGGCTGGAGAAATGAAAAATACCAAATGGGATTATTTGCTGGTGGCGCATGCAAATATCGCCGGCGGAAAATCGGATCGCGCGATCCGCGAAACCATCAAGCATGAAGCGCTGATCCAGGCGGACGGCGCGATCGTGGATACTCTCACGATTATCCGTGAGCACACCGCTTCCAAACAAGACCAGTTTATCGGCGTCCGGAATAACGATTGGCTGCGGGTCTATGTTCCAATGGGCAGCGTGCTCTTGGAGGCCAGCGGTTTTTCCCGTCCCGACAGCCAATATTTTTCCTATCCGGCCGCCGGCGCTGAAGCGGATCCGGATATCTTGCGGGGCGAAGGGCAATCTTTTGCCCATTATCCCAGCGGTACAAAAGTTTATAATGAATTGGGCAAAACTGTTTTTGCCAACTGGACACAGGTTGATCCGGGTGAAACTCTGATTGTCACCTTTAAATACCGCTTGCCGTTCCGTTTTTCGCCTTTGGCTTTTTCCAATTCAACGGAATTGGACGCCAGCCAGTCAGCGGAGTTGGCTCCCTATGTCTTGTTGGCGGAAAAGCAACCGGGCGCCAAAACGGCCAAATTTTATAGCCGTTTGGTTTGCGCACCGGCAGCGAATCTTGTGTGGCGCTATCCCCAAGGCCTGAATACGTCGCCGCGGGGTTGGGATGTTTCATTGGATTTGAGCCGCCAAGCATACTTGGCCGCGCTTTTCCAGCCCGCGGCCGCCATCTCTCCAATCACTAATTAACTATTCGCTAATTTTTTCGCGCTAACGATTTAAAGCATATTAATCAAGATTAAAAAAAATAAGTATATGACCAGCGAGCCACCATCTGAAGGAAAAAAAATTGATTTGTCCGCGGCCGGCGAATCCAGTTTAAGCGAATTTGTTCGCCGCCGTTTGCCTTCCGAGAAAGAAGTGGAAGCGTTTGAAGGCTATGTCGAGCAGGAAAATAAAGAAGAAGAGATTAAGGAAAGTTTGAATGAAATTTACAACGGCACTGGCCAGGAAACAGACATCAAGCGTCTGGAAAGGAGGAAAAAGCGCGGCTTCCTGTTTTGGTTTTTTTCCTTCCTGATTTTTTCTTTTATCGCCGCTTCCGCCGCTTATAGCGCTTATTATTATATTTTTACCGCTACGGTGGACGCGTCCGCTTTGGAGCTCAGATTTTTTGGGCGGGAAACCGTGCGGGCGGCGGAAGAATTCAATTATGAGATATATTTGAAAAACAACACGAACAGCCCTTTATTGGACGGACGGCTGGAAGTCGCTTATCCGGAAAATTATATTTTTTATGACGCGTCCCGCCCGCCGGCGGAAAAAAAATCAATCTGGCTTTTCGCGCGCTTGGGCGTGGGTGAAGAAATAAACCTGCGGATCCGCGGCGCGCTGATTGACGCCGCCAATGGCAAAAATGTCGCTAACGCCGCGTTTACTTATCATTTGGAAAATTTTTCTTCGGAATTTAAAAAGGAAACATCTTGGGTAAGCACGGTTTCCGGACCCGGATTCACGACCAAACTTGATTATCTGGCCAATATCCTGGTCAACGACAAAAACGAAGTCAAATTTATTTTTTCCCCCGAACCAGATAACCGCTTATCCGCCTTTCGCCTGGTGATTTCACCTGCTGAAAATATTTCTTTCGATCCGGCTAAAAGTCTGCCTGGCGATAAAAATGCGGTGAGCGCCGGCGCGGATATTTGGCTGATAAATTTGGCTGCGGACACGGATACCAGTTTGCTTTTGCCTTTGACCTTCACCAAAAAATTAAACGCGCAAACCGAGCAGGAAGTACCTTTTCGTTTTGAATACGAAGATCCGGACGGGAAGTGGCGGCCTTTTTATCGCGATCAACTGAAATTTGCCATTATGAAAAATGACTTAAATATGGTTTTGTTATTGAACGGTTCGCGAGCCAATCAGGCTGTGGATTTCGGCCAGGATCTCCATTACGCCGTTTCTTATGCCAATAAAGGCGAGTCTGAGCTCAAAGATGTGGTCATCATGGCGGTTTTAAACGGCGAATATCTTGACTGGGCCAGTTTGGAAACCAGTTCGCCCGGCAAAGAAAAAGGCAATTTTATTTCTTGGAGTAAATCAGAACTGCCGGCTTTGGCCGCGATTGGGGCCGGACATGAAGGCGTAATTGATTTTTCTTTAAAAGTGAAAACTGAAGACCAAATCAAGCCCGGCGTTAGCCATAGCCTTGAAGCCTACGCCCAATTTAATATCGGCGAACAGCCAAAAGTGGACATCAATGCCGAAAACAGAAGCAATGTCATCATCGCGACCGTGAATAGCGACCTGAAACTCCAAGAAGAAATCCGTTATTTTAATGCTGATAACATTGCCGTTGGCACCGGCCCCCTGCCGCCCCGGGTCGGCGAGCAGACGACTTTCAAGGTTTATTGGACCATCAAGAATAATTTGCATGATTTGACAAATATCAAAGTCAACTTTAAACTGCCATTGCATATGGAATGGGCCGAGCACGAGAGGACTTCCGCGGGGAATATTTATTACCAGCCGGAGGAACGAGCGGTGATTTGGGAAATCAGCCGCTTACCAGTGGCTATTTTCCGTTCCGACGCGGAATTCAGTCTGTCCTTGACGCCGACCGCGGAAAATTTAGGAAAAATAATTGTCATTTCCAACGGCGCAAAAATTTCCGCCTTGGACAATGAAACCAATCAGGTGATTGAAAAATCAACCAAGCCGAAAACCACTAAACTGGAAGACGATTCCATCGCCCAAACCGATGGGCTGATCAGATAATAATCCGAATAAAACATTATAGAAAATAAATAATCTATGCGCGCGCAAGAAATCAGGCAAGCTTATCTTGATTTTTTCCAAAGACAGGGACACACGGTTTTGCCCAGCGCTTCATTGCTTCCGGAAAATGACCCGTCAACTTTGTTCACGAGTTCCGGTATGCAGCCCTTGGTCCCTTATTTAATGGGCGAAAAACATCCGGCCGGCGTCCGTCTGGCCAACAGCCAGCTTTGTTTCCGCGCCGGCGATATTAATGAGGTTGGCGATAGCCGTCATAACACTTTTTTTGAGATGCTGGGGAATTGGTCATTGGGCGACTATTTCAAAAAAGAGCAGATTTCTTGGCTTTGGCAATTTTTAACGGAAATTATCGGTTTGGATCCGCGCCGGCTTTATGTTACGGTTTTTCGCGGCAATGAATCCATCGGCGTGGAGCGTGATGAGACAGCCAGGGAAATCTGGCAGGAGCTTTTTCGGCAAGCCGGCTTAGCACCGAAAGTCCTTGATTATTCTTCGCCCATCAATTTGGACGAGGGCCGGATCTTTTTTTACGGCGAAGAAAAAAACTGGTGGTCCCGCTCCGGCGCTCCGGATAAGATGCCGGTCGGTGAGATTGGCGGACCGGATAGCGAAGTCTTTTATGATTTGGGCGCGGACCGGAAAAAGCACGAAAATTCTCGCTGGCGCGACAAGCCCTGCCATCCGAATTGCGATTGCGGGCGCTTCTTGGAAATTGGCAACAGCGTTTTTATTGAATTTATTAAAACCGCCGATGGCTTCGCGCCCTTGCGCCAAAAAAACGTTGATTTCGGGGGCGGCTTGGAACGGCTGGCGATGGCGGCCCAAGATTTGGACAATGTTTTTGCCACGGATTTGTTCTGGCCGTTGACGCAGGCCGTGGAAGATTTATCCGGCCGGAAATATCAAGAGAATAGATTGCCTTTTGAAATCATTGTTGACCATCTGAAAGCGGCGGTTTTTATTTTATCTGATCCGTTGGGAGTTAAACCGAGCAACCTGGACCAAGGTTATATCGTCCGGCGTTTGATCCGGCGCGCTTTGCGCTATGGGCGCGTTCTGGGCATACAAAAAAAATTGTGGCTTTCGTCTCTCACTCCTTTGGTCGGAAAAATCTATGAAAATTCTTATGACTATATCAATCAGCAAGCGTCGGACACTGGCCAGATCCTGGCCGCCGAAGAGGAAAAATTTTCCCGCACATTAGCCCGCGGCTTAACGGAATTTTCCAAATTATCAGGGACTGAACGCGTCAGCGGGCAAGCGGCTTTCAATCTTTTTCAATCTTACGGCTTTCCTTTGGAAATCACGACCGAATTGGCCGCGGAAAAAGGTCTGTCTGTTGATGAGGAAGGTTTCAGGCAAAAATTCCGGGAGCATCAGCTGTTATCCCGAAGCGCCGCGGCGGGAAAATTCAAAGGTGGCTTGGCTGACCACAGCGAAATGACCACCAAACTCCATACCGCCGCTCATTTGACCCTTGCCGCCTTGCGCCAGGTATTGGGACAGCACGTTCTGCAGAAAGGCAGTAATATCACCACCGAAAGATTGCGTTTTGATTTTTCGCATCCGGAAAAAATGTCCCCCGAACAAATCAAACAAGTTGAGGATCTGGTGAATGGCTGGATAAAAGCCGATTTGCCGGTAAAATGCGAAGAGATGACACTGGAAAACGCTCGCGCAACGGGCGCGATGGGCGTTTTCGCTTCTCGTTACGGAGACAAAGTGAAAGTTTATTCCATTGGCAACGAGATTATATCCGCGTCCAAAGAAATATGCGGCGGTCCGCACATCGTACAGACCGGACAATTAGGAGTGTTTAAAATAATAAAAGAAGAAAGCTCTTCAGCCGGCATCCGCCGACTGAAAGCGGTTTTGAATTAATTATATTAATTTTTTCTTTATAATTAAACAAATTATATCTAAATATTTTTTTTCATTATTTTCTTGACTTTTTTGTAATATAAATATATAATTCTTTTATTCATAAAATCAAAGCCAAGTTCTAATAATAATCAATTCTTGATAAATATCAGCTAATAAAGAATTATTATTGGTAAATTTTGTTTTATCTTTTTTTATTTACAAAAATAAATACTTTTTTTCAATGAGTGTAACCAATCAAAATGGATCCGCAGTGGCGGCCAATTCCAAAGACTTCATTGAAATGGTCGGCGAAGTGATGGAATTGATGCCGGCTGGGACTTTTAAGGTGAAGATGGAAAGCGGGCATGAAATCCTTGCCCATCTTTCCGGAAAAATGAGAATGAACAAAATTCGCTTATTGCCCGGCGATAAAGTCAAAGTGCAAATCAGTCCCTATGATTTGACCAAGGGCCGTATAACTTATAGGCTGTAATTTATCTTTCCGTTTCTTTTAGGTAATAAATGGCAACAATAGAAATGACAATATGAAAGTTCGCGCTTCAGTAAAAAAAATCTGTAAAAGCTGCAAAGTTATCCGGCGTAAAAACCAGGTGTGCGTAATTTGTAAAAATCCCAAGCATAAACAAAGGCAGGGCTAATATTTTTTTATGTCATTAAGAATTTCCGGGATTGTGCTCCCGAACGAAAAAAAATTGGAGATTGCATTGACCTATCTCTACGGCATCGGTTTGACCAAGGCTGGCCAAATCCTCGCGACAGCCAAAATCAATCCCGCGGTCCGTGTCAAGGATCTTTCCGAAGAAGAAGCTAACCGTTTGCGCGTGATTCTGGAAAAAAATGAAAAATTGGAAGGGGATTTGCGTCGGGAAGTTTACGGCAATATCAAACGTTTAAAGGAAATCAGATCATACCGCGGCTCCCGACATGGAAAAAATTTGCCGGTGCGGGGGCAGAGAACAAAAACCAACAGCCGGACCATTCGCGGCAATAAAAGAATGACCATGCTTTCCGGACGCAAACCGTCCGCGCAGAAGACTTAAAAATCAAGCATTTTAATATTTACCTTGGAGAAATCAAATGACAGATTCGCAAAAAAATTCCCCAAACGCAATAAAAGAGGAGGCGAAGGCGTTGGAGCAAAAATCGACAAGCGCGATTAGCGAAGCGATTAAAGCTGAATTGTCGCCGGAAAAGCCCGGCGTTGACGAAAGTGAGTTAGCCCTGAAAAAATTGCAGAGCGATAATGAATTGCCGGATGAAATAAAACAGAAGCTGGAAAAAAGAAAGCAGGAAAGGCTCAAATCGCTGGCTAAATCAAAAAAGAAAAAGAAAAAATCCGTGCGCCAAGTGCCCATGGGCAAGGTTTTTGTTAACGCGACTTATAACAACACCATCGTTTCCATCACGGATATGACCGGTAATGTCATCGCTTGGGCAAGCGCCGGCGTCGCCGGGTTCAAGGGGCCAAAAAAATCCACCCCTTACGCGGCGCAAATCATTACGCGGATTGCCGTGGATCGAGCCAAGGAATATGGTTTCCGGGAAGCGAATGTTTTTATTAACGGTGTAGGTACAGGGCGGGAATCAGCCGTCCGGGCGCTTTTTGCGAATGGCATTAACGTTAATATGATTAAAGATATCACTCCCATCCCGCACAACGGCTGCCGGGTCAGGAAAGCGCGGCGGGTTTAACGACGATTTATCCAGTTTAAAAATAGGGGCTTGTATAGCACCGCTAATACTTAGTTAGTATTTTTTCAATAAGGTTCGGTAAATTATAGCCATTTCGGTGGTTGAATCTAAATTCCATTTCTTTTAAGTGCAGATAGAACCTTTTTGGGGTTATGCCATAATGCTTTTGCATCTTGCCTTTGGCGTAACTCCAAAAGGAT
>Ga0210051_1000799_pt1 | contig 30697 bp, 31 predicted proteins | sample CryGey092014_all_FD_185464 | JGI IMG/M metagenome (GOLD analysis project Ga0210051, IMG submission 185464) | Groundwater microbial communities from aquifer - Crystal Geyser CG23_combo_of_CG06-09_8/20/14_all (SPAdes) (version 2) | ecosystem: Environmental > Aquatic > Deep subsurface > Groundwater...
ATAAGTGTTAAATAGATGAGTTTGTTTTTCATATTACCTCTATTTTATCACATTGCCTCTATTTTATCAAAGAATCATACGGTAGGCAATGTTAAGACCTGTTTTTGTATATAGAAAGGGCGAGCGGGCAAAAAATTTTCTTTCCCCCACGCCCCTTTAAAATTTTTTGCGCCCGAGCCGTCGTTTTCAGTTTATTTCTGCCTGCCGCAGCAGGCGGCGGGCAATTAAAAATCAGCGTTGGGATTTTCTTGAAAATAGGTTCGGATTTTGATTAAAACACACCGCCTAGATAAAAAAACAGAGACCCGGGTCTCTGTTTTTTTATCTAGGCGGAGGGGGTGAGATTCGAACTCACGTGGAGCTTGCGCCCCAAATGGTTTTCAAGACCATCCCGTTATGACCACTTCGGTACCCCTCCAGCGGAGAGGGAGGGATTTGAACCCTCGATAGAGTTATTACACCCTATAGAAGTTTAGCAAACTTCCCCTTTCAACCAAACTCAGGCACCTCTCCAAAATTATTTTCATTCTACCTCTAAAAACTCATTAGGTCAATTGATTTTTGAAAAATTTTATGATAAATTAAAATATAATGTCCCTATAGCTCAATGGATAGAGTAGTGGTTTGCGGAACCACTGATGGAAGTTCGACTCTTCCTGGGGACACAACTACAAATTTTCCTCAGTTATCACTTTTATTCCGTTCTTTTTCAATAAAGCGGTTGCAACGCCGTCACCTTTTATAATTCTTCCGGAAAAAGTGCCATCGTAAATTTCTCCGCAACCGCAGGACGGGCTTTTTTGTTTAAAAATCGCTTCTTTAATACCAAGCAATTTTGCCAGTTTCAAAACTTCTTCTGCCCCTCTTTTATGATTTTCAGTTTCATCTCTTCCTGATTTAGTAATTACTCTATCCTCTCGTATTTCCCGATTTTCTCTCGGAGTCGGCAATCCTCCTAATTGCTCTGGGCAAACCGGAATCAAAAATTCCTTTTTTGCCAAAGCCAAAACTTTTTTATCTTCCTTACTTTTACCATCATAGCGGCATTTTATTCCCAATAAACAAGCGCTGCAAAATTTCATATAAATTTTTCCATTTTATAACATCGGATTGGTTTTCGCAGAATTTTGATTTTTTTAAATCCTTGCTTCTGGTAAAAACCAATTGACTGCAAAAGCGCTTCAAGCTCAACTTTCTTGATATTCTTCTTCTGCGCTTTTTTAATGACGTAATTTATAATCAAGGTTCCTATTCTTTTTCTTTGCTCTCCGGGACTAATGTATAAGGTTGCAATTTTCCTTTTCTCTAACCGGCCCATCCCAATAATTTTTCTATTCTTCTCAGCAACGAAAAAATCTGACTTTTTTGAAAGTTTTACAATATTTTCCGAAAAGTAAAAATTTCTTAAAAATTCTTTTTCTTTTTGATTTAATTTTTTCGCAACCGCAACGCAATCATAAATTATCCTGCTGCATATCTTAGAGTCGCTCTTCCTAAATTTTCTTATTTTTATCTCCATAAAATTTATTTAGCATTCGTATTTTATTTGATTTTAAGGGGGTTTTCTCTTATTATAAATTAACACGATTATTTAATTTAGTAAAATGGATTTATCTACGACAATTGAGAGAATTCCGAGAATAGGGCCGGTTTTTCAGAAACGGCTAAAGAAACTGGGAATTAAAACAGTTCAAGGCCTGCTTTTTCATTTTCCCCATCGTTATGAGGATTTTTCTAATTTGATTCCAATTTCCAAAGTCAGAATCAATGAAATCTGCACGGTGCAAGGCAGAATTTTAGAAATTAAAACCATTAGAACCTGGAAAAGAAGAATGTTTTTAACCCAAGCGATTATAGAAGACGAAACAGGAGCAATCAAAACTACCTGGTTCAATCAGCCATATTTAACTAAGATTTTAAAAAAAGATGATTATGTTTTTTTGTCCGGAAAAGTAACTGTCGGGACAAGTGGGGTTTATTTAAACAATCCGGCTTACGAGAAAGCTTTCCTTGGCAAGGATTTGGTCCATACGGGTCGACTAGTGCCGATTTATCCTGAAACAGAAGGACTATCTTCAAGATGGCTAAGATATATTTTAAGGTCTTTACTTATTTGTTTAAAAAATAAAATTCCTGAGACCTTGCCGGAAAAAATAATTAAGAAAGAGGGATTTTTACCTATAAATAAAGCTCTTTGGCAAATCCATTTTCCGGAGTCAGAAAATTTAGCAAAAAAAGCCCAAGAAAGATTTTCTTTTGAAGAATTATTTTATATTGAGCTTTTTGTCTTAAGAGAAAGGGCCCGGCTCAATAAAGAAAAATCCGTCTCCATTCCTTTTAACATAGACCTAACTAAAAGATTTGTTGATTCTCTTCCCTTCAAGCTCACCGACGCCCAAAGAAAATCGGCTTACCAAATCCTGAAAGACCTGGAAAAATCAAGACCGATGAACCGGCTCTTAGAGGGGGACGTTGGCTCGGGAAAAACTGTGGTAGCAATAATGGCCGCCCTAAACACGATTAAAGCCGGTGAGCAAGTAGCTTTTATGGCGCCAACTGAAATTTTAGTTAAACAACACTTCCAAGAAGTAGAAAAACTTCTCAAAGATTTTAATTTAAACATCGGGCTTTTAACCGGCAAACAGGACCAATTTTATTCTAAAAAATTAAAAAATCAAGTGATAGAAATTTCCCGAGAAAAACTGCTGGAAAAAGCAGAAAATGGCGAGATAGATATTTTAATTGGCACTCATGCTTTAATACAAGATAAGGTAAAATTTGGAAAACTGGGATTAGTTGTTTTGGATGAACAGCATCGCTTCGGAGTGGAACAAAGAGCCCGCCTTTGCCGGGGCTACGGCGGGCAAACAAAATTAATTCCTCATTTATTGTCAATGACTGCCACTCCTATTCCCCGGACCCTATCTTTAACCATTTACGGCGACCTTGATTTATCTTTAATTGACGAATTGCCAAAAGGCAGAAAAAAAATAATTACAAAAGTAATCAGCCCTAAAGAAAGAAAAAAAACTTATGATTTTATCAGAAAAGAGGTAAAAAAAGGAAGGCAGGTTTTTGTGATATGCCCGAGAATAGAAGCTCAAAACTCAAAACTCAAAACTCAAAATCAAAAAGATGTTTTAGGATGGGCAGAAACAAAGGCGGTGAAAGAAGAATACGAAAAATTGTCAAAAACGGTTTTCCCGGATTTGAAAATTGGAATGCTCCATGGAAAAATGGCAAGCAAAGAAAAAGAAAAAATAATGAAGGATTTTAAAAACAAAAAGGTCCAAATTTTGGTCTCAACTTCGGTTGTTGAGGTGGGAATTGATGTTCCTAATGCGACGGTTATGATGATTGAAGGAACGGAAAGGTTTGGATTGGCCCAACTTCATCAGTTTAGAGGAAGAGTAGGCAGAGCCGGCTACCAGTCCTATTGTCTTTTATTCACCGAATCACCGGCCAGAAAAACAAAACAGCGCTTAAACGCGCTGCTCACTTCTGAAGACGGATTCAAACTGGCTGAAAAGGATTTAAAAATCCGGGGGCCCGGCGATTTCGCCGGCACAAGGCAATGGGGAATTCCTGATTTAATGATGAATTCTTTAACTAATGTTCGTTTGGTTGAAAAAACCCGCGAAGCGGCAAAAGAAATCTTAACCGAAGACCCTCAATTAAAAAAATATCCCCGACTCCTGGCAAAACTAGGAAGATTTAGGGAAAGGATACATTTAGAGTAAAATTTATTTTACCGGACAATCACATCCTTTACAAAAACCATCCTCGCCACAATAATATTTTGCACCAATACATTTTAGAATGTTGGGATAACCTGGGCTACAATAAGAATTCATATTTTCCAAAGAGCAATCATTGTCGTCGGAACAAGGAATATTTCTTTTTATTACTTTTGAATAATTCTCATTAAAACATGAAACTACATAGTGACTGGAGCACTCGGCATACTTTACAGGCGGAGGGAGTTGTGGAGGAAAAGGAACAAATGGTTTCCAGATGTAGTAACAAACTAAATAGCCAACCAAAATAGCGCAAACAACAATAATTATTATTGTTATTGGGAAAGAAATTTTTTTGTTCATAAGTTTACTTTTATAAAGTTAATAATATCTTCTGCGATATTCAAAGCTTCTTTTGCTTGTTCTTTTTTGGCGGGTGGATACTCTATCGGGTATCTCGAAACTAAATAATATTGACTTAGGGTATCTGTTTTTTCCAAGAACTTAAGAAAATTTTTATCTATTTTCGCACACAACTTAAGAAGTTGGGTAAGGTCGTGAATTTTGGGAAATTTTCTTTTGTGATAAACTAAAAATCCCTTTAAATACTTTTCTACTGCCTGTTGACATTGAAAACAAATTTGGGGATAAAAAGATTCCAATTCCTTAAAACCAGCCCTAGCGAAACCAAGTTCATTATCGGCTATATCAAACCATTCTTGAGCTAATTTTTTATTATTTTGCTGACCCATATAATATTCTGCCCTTTTTAATAATTTCTTCAATAAAAGAATCTCCTAAGATTAGTCTTTTTTTTACCTCTTCTGGGTTCATCACCAAAATATCAAACGCATGATTGATTCCGTGAAGATATTTTCTTGCCTCCGGAATTCTTTTATATGGATTTTTTTTTGTCTTTTTAATTATTAAGATATCTATATCGGAATCTTCTGTTGGTTTGCCCCAAGCATAACTACCAAAAAGAATAATCTTTTCTGGATTATATTTTTTTAGATTTTTTATTGTTTGGTTAATTTTTGTCATATTTTATTTAATCTTATCAAATCCAATAATAAATATCAATAGATTTTATTTTCTAAATTTTTCGGTTATCCAAAAGCCCATATATCTGCCGAGCATTAACCGGGTTTGGGCGTCAAGCGACGGCAAGGCGACGAAAAATATCATCGTTATGGGTAAAAGAAGCCAACCAAAAGCAAAAATTAAATATTTGTAACGGCCGTATTCTGGGGGTTTTGGCGGAAGTAAAAGAAAACTTAAATAAACAGAGAGTACCAAACCAATCATAGCCAAAGTCATAATCCGACTGATTACTTTCGGAAGATTGTAAGAAATTATGGTCTGGGAAAATTCAGGACCTCCAAGAATTAGAGGCAACCAACCTAAAAGAAAAATCATAATACTGGATGTGGCCCAAGAAAAATGACCCTCAATTAACTCAATTCCTAAAGAAAGTTTCTTTAAAAAAGGAATTTTTCTGTTTTTCAAAAATCCAAAAAGAAAATAAGGAATATCAGCCACTCCATAAGCCCATCTCCTCTGCTGTCTGTAAATATTAATTAAGGTTCTGAAAAAACTTTTCGCTATATTAGCATCCATTGAAAGAGGATAATACAATGGTTTGACTTGATAGTCCCCGTTATATTTTAAAAAACATTGCCAAAAAATCCGCGAATCATCAGAAACAATATTGGTTTGTTTAAAACCAACGTCTACCAAGGCCTTAAAACTCATCGAATGAGAAGAAAAAGTAACCAGTTTCTCTGGTCTCTCCTGGTTCATAGTATGCCAAAAGGTTGAGGAAAAAGAAAAAACCCGAGAAATTACCGACGCCTTCCAGATATTATTTATGAAAAGAGGAATCGGCTGAAAGCTGGTTCTGGAAGGTTTTTCTGCAGTTAAATAGTAGTAAGCCAAGCAACTAAAATATTGTGGAAAAACGCAAGTGTCAACATCAAAAGAAGAAAAAATTATTCGTTCATAAGGGATTTTTAAAGGGTCAATAATTTCCTGTTTTGCTTTTCTGGTAGCCCAAGTTTCGTTTGAACCCTTGCCGGCTATTTCTCCCGGCAAATTTGTTGGATGCCAGATTATTATAAATTTAAAAAATTTGGAGCCAAACTCTTTTTCTATCTGCCGGGCGGTTTTTTCTGTTTGGTTTCTCATTTTTTCCTCGCAAGCCAAAACTACGAGCATTCTATTTTTGGGATAATCTGTTTTTTCTAAATTTTGGAAACTGTCTCTGACAATTTCCAAGGACTCTTTGGACATTGGAATAATAATAAGGTGATAAATTTTTCTCCAATTTTCAATTGTTTCAAGTTTTTCTCTCCAATTAGTTTTTTCGTTTTCTGCCATTTTTTTGTAACCAGCCCAAAGATGCAATGAAAAATAAATCGTCCTGAAAAACCAAAAAACTACAAAAGCAATAATGAAAACAGCGACCCAAAAAGGCTGCCATTTTGAAAATAAAACAGCTAAAATTAAAACTCCCCAAGAAAGAATACCCGGCAAAATCTCAAAAAACCTAAAAATAAATCTTTCCCAGGGATTTTTTAAATCAGCTGCTCTACTAAGACTAAGATAATAATCAGAATTCATATCTCTTATCACTATTCTACAATATAATACTAATTTCCCCAAAAAAAGGCGATCTCTTTTGGGGACCGCCATTACTGTACTTTGATTTTGCTGGATGCTATTTAGTGCTTTGTTTTTGACGCTGTTGAATTTCTTGTTGGAGTCTCAACTTCTCCAACTCCAGCTTAAGTTTATTCACTTCTTGCTGAAGTTTTTGGTTCTCGTCTTCTAGGTGCTGAATTTTGCCCTTTATCCTGACATCCTCAAAATACTGATTATTTACTACTGGAACATACTCACGAACAACATACGACTGTTGTCTTTGCTGCTTCTCAGCGAGATCTATAACCCGATTAGCCACCTGGATTCTACCGACCTCGCTGATAATCCCACCTAATCCATAACCGTAATCGCCTCCATAAATACCGCCGTAATAACTGGGGTAGTTACCCAAAACACCTGCCCAGCTTCCAGCCAGAGCTTGACCAGAAACACTCATCACCACCACTATTACTGCAATCATCAATCGTTTCATCTTACACCTTACCTTTCTGTAACATCTAAGTTACTTTTCAAAGTACACCTATATTGTAGCATACCTAAAATGTTTGTCAAGGGGTTTGAGCTTTTTGTGCCGCCACGGAGAGTCGAACTCCGATTTATGCCTTGAAAGAGCATTGTCCTAACCGTTAGACGATGGCGGCTTATTATTATTTTATCCTAAAATTTGAAAAAAATCAAGTTTTTAGATACTATACAAAATATGAACATATTGGCAATTGAAACATCTTGCGACGATACTTGCGTTGCAGTAATTAAAGCTTCGGGTAAAAAGAAGCCTCGTTTTAAAATATTATCTAATATTATTTCTTCGCAAGTAGAAATTCACAAAAAATATGGCGGCGTTTATCCTTTTTTAGCAAAACGGGAACATCAGAAAAACTTACCAATTATATTAAAAAAGGCGCTAAAAAAAATAAAAATTGACTTAATCGCTGTCACAATTGGACCGGGATTAGAACCCTGTCTGTGGGTGGGAGTGAATTCTGCAAAAGACCTTGCCAAAAAATTAAATATTCCGATTGTTCCGGTAAATCATATTGAAGGACATATGCTTGCCAACTTTGTTGGCAAAATTCAAAATTCAAAATTCAAGATTCAAAATTTCCCGGCTATCTGTTTAGTGGTAAGCGGAGGACATACTCAATTGATTCTGATGAAAGATATTGGGAAATACAAGATTTTAGGGGAGACAAGAGACGATGCGGCTGGAGAATGTTTTGATAAAGTTGCCAGAATTTTGGGACTGGGTTATCCCGGAGGACTAATCGTCGCCAAAATGGCGACTAAAATCAAAAAAGAACAAGTTCCTCGCAAGCGAGAGCAAAAATCAAAAATCAAAATTAAACTGCCGAGGCCGATGTTCAACCAGAAAAATTATGATTTTAGTTTTTCCGGATTAAAAACCGCGGTTTTGTATACATATCAAAAATCAAAAATCAAAAATCAAAAATATAAACAACAAGTTTGTAAAGAAGTTCAACAAGCAATTATTGATGTTTTGCTCAAAAAAACCATCAGAGCTGCCAAGGATTACAGAGTAAAAACAATAATCTTGGGTGGAGGAGTTTCGGCTAATCAAGAATTGCGCAAACAATTCAAAGTTCAAAATGCAAAATGCAAAATTCCAGTTTTAATTCCACTTAAAAATTTATGTACTGATAACGCAGTAATGACAGGAATAGCGGGGTATTTTAATTTAAATAAAAAAACCAAAAATTGGAAAAAAATCAAAGCAGATGCTAATATAAGGATATAATGAAGCTATCTAAAGTATATAATCCGAAACAAGTCGAAGACAAAATTTATAAACTTTGGTTAAGGTCGGGTTTTTTTAATCCGGATAAATTGCCGAAAAAACATAAAAAACCTTACACGATTGTTATCCCGCCGCCGAATGTTACCGGCGAACTTCACATCGGTCATGCTTTAAATGCAGTAATCCAGGATATTTTAATCCGCCAAAAAAGAATGCAGGGTTTTAAAACCCTTTGGTTACCGGGAACCGACCATGCTGGCATTGCTACTCAAAATGTGGTGGAAAAAAAATTAAAAAAAGAAGGCAAAACCAGGTTTGATTTGGGTAGAGAAAAATTTACTGAAGAAATCTGGAAATGGAAAGAAAAATACGGAAACATTATTTTAGAGCAGTTTAAAAAAATGGGTTGTTCCTGCGATTGGTCGCGAACCAGATTCACAATGGATGAAGATTACTCCCAGGCAGTAAAAGAGGCCTTTTCTCATTATTATAAAAAGGGCTGGATTTATAAGGGAAAAAGAGTAGTTAATTGGTGCCCGAGATGCGCTACTAGTTTATCAGACCTTGAATTAGAATATCAAGAAGAAAAAGGGAATCTTTGGTATATTAAATATGGTAAAAATATTACTGTGGCTACAACGAGACCGGAAACAATGTTGGGAGATACGGCTGTGGCAGTAAATCCCAGAGATAAAAGATATAAAGATTTAATCGGCGAAAAAGTTATTCTGCCTTTAGTGGGTAGAGAGATTCCGATTATTGCTGACAGATTGGTTGACCCGAAGTTCGGTACCGGAACAATAAAAATTACTCCGGCTCATGATTTAACTGATTACCAAATTGGTCAAAATCATAATTTAGCAAGTATTCAGGTTATAGACGAAAAAGGCAAAATTACCAAAGAAGCCCCTCTTCCCTACCAGGGCTTAAAGGTCTTAGAGGCGAGAAAAAAAATTGTTGAGGATTTAGAAAAACAAGGGCTTTTGGAAAAAATTGAGGACTATATTCATCAAGTTCCCAAGTGCTATAGATGTGGAGCTACGATTGAGTTAATTCCTTCTCAACAATGGTTTTTAAAAATGAAGGAATTAGCAAAATTGGCACAAGCTCCCGTAAAAGAAGGTAAAATAAAATTCCATCCAAAAAATTTTGAAAAACCCTATTTTGATTGGTTAAAAAATATAAGGGACTGGTGTATTTCCCGGCAGATTTGGTGGGGCCACAAAATCCCCATTGAGGGGGAGAAAGATGTTTTGGACACTTGGTTTAGTTCCGCTCTTTGGCCATTTGCTATTCTGGGCTACCCTAAAAAAACTAAAGACCTTAAAACTTTTTATCCTACGGATGTTTTGAGTACCGCCCGGGATATTATCAATCTTTGGGTCGCCAGAATGATTTTTTCCGGAATGGAATTTATGGAAAAAATTCCATTTAAAGATGTTTATATCCATGCCACAATTTTAACCCGGAAAGGCAAAAGAATGTCAAAATCTTTAGGCACCGGTATAAATCCAATAAATCTTATTGAACAATACGGCGCTGACGCCACCCGTTTCGGAATTGCCTATCAGATTATGGGTAATCAAGACATTAGGTTTGTTGAAGATAATATTGTAATGGGGAAAAAGTTCTGCAATAAAATATGGAACGCAAGCCGATTTGTTTTAGGACAAATTAAAAATTCTAAATTCAAAATTGATTCAAAATTAAAAATTCAAAATTCTAAATTAACAATTGCGGATAAAAAGATATTAAAGCAGTTAGATAAAACAATAAAATCAGTTAATAAAGATTTGGAGCAGTTCAAGTTTGGGAAAGCGGCGCATACATTATATAATTTTTTCTGGCACGATTTTTGCGATATTTATATTGAAGAGTCAAAAAAACAGAATGATAAAAAAACAAAAGAAATTTTATTTTATGTTTTAGTAAATTCTCTAAAACTCTTTCATCCATTTATGCCTTTTATTACGGAAGAGATTTACCAAAAAATGCCCGTAAAAAACAAAAAGAAATGTTTAATAATTGAAACTTGGCCCCAAATATGACTTATCCTATCTATGTTTTTTTTGGTCTCGCTCCCAGTATTATCTGGCTTTTGTTTTATTTAAGAAAAGATGTCCATCCCGAATCAAATAAAATGATTTTAAAAATTTTCTTTTATGGAATGTTAGTAGCAATAATAGCAGCTGTTATAGAAATAGGAATCTTTTCCGGATTATCCTGGTTCAATAAAAATTTAGCTGGAAATTTTCCTCTTTTATTTTTTATTTTCTACCAATTTGTTGTCATAGCTTTGGTGGAAGAAGCCGCAAAATATTTAATTGTTAAAGAAAAAGTAATAAATGACCCAGAATTTGACGAACCAATAGATGCTATGCTTTATATGATTATCGCTAGTTTAGGATTTGCTACCCTGGAAAACCTTTTAGTTTTATTTCCCGGCAAAGAGCCATTCCTTTTCAAACAGACTGCAGCCATCAGTGCTTTTCGTTTTATCGGAGCCACTTTTTTACACGCTTTATGTTCCGGAACCTTGGGATATTTTTTAGCCCTTTCTATTTTTGAACCAAAAAGAAAAATAAAATTAATCCTAACAGGAATAATAATTGCTACCATCTTGCATGGTCTCTTTAATATTTCTATAATAGGAATTGAGAAAAACTTAACTATTACAATTGCGGTTTTAATTGTGCTTTTAATTGGTCTCGCCATTTTCGTTTCCTTTGGCTTTAGGAAACTTAAAAAGCTCGCGAGCATTTGTAAGATAAAATAAATTTTATGAGTAATTTTTTTGAAAAATTAAAAAAAGGAATGGTTCTTGAAGAAACGCCGGAAAAAGAGGTTGCCAAGGAAGAAAAAAAACCAAGGAAAAAATTAAAAAAAGAGCCAAATAAGGAACCAGAAAAAGAGCCAAAAAAAGAGAAAATTAAAGTTGAAAAAGAGCTCAGCAAAAAGGACTTTGCTAAAAAAGAAAATTTTTCTATCGCAAATTTAGGCGAACCAGAAGGAGAACTAACAATTGATGTTTTTGAAACAAACGAAGACATTATTATCCAATCTGCCATAGCCGGAGTTGAGCCAGAAAATTTAGATATTACAGTAGAAAACGACATGGTGACAATAAAAGGAAGCCGGGGGAAACAACTTATACAAGAAACCCAAAATTACTTCCGCCAAGAATGCTTCTGGGGAAAGTTTTCCAAGGAAATCATCCTGCCTGTTGAGACCGATAACTCCCGGGCAAAAGCCATAATAAAAAACGGGATTTTGACTATCAAAATCCCTAAAATTAAAAAAGTAAAAATCAAAAAGCTGGTTGTTGAAGAGTAATTTGTGCCGCGGGAGAGATTTGAACTCTCATGGGTTGCCCCACTAGGTCCTAAACCTAGCGCGTCTGCCGTTCCGCCACCGCGGCTTTTTTATTATCTTATCTCTTTAAAACAAAAAATCAACCCCCACCTTTTTGTAGTGTTTAAAAGGTGGGGGGTTGACGCTTATTTACTCTATTTCCTATCCGGCAATCCTTCTTACTAAAGCCACTAATCCTTTAGCAGCTATTCCTACCAGCACTCCTATCAAAGCATACAAAACAAAACTTCTGGCTGTTTTGGTTTTTTCAGGATCTCCTTGGGCTGTGACAAAATAATAACCGGCAACTATAATGGCAATAGCGGCTATTATTAATAAAATGGCAAAAAGCCAATCAGTAATATTATCAAGCACTGTCATCACATCTACTGCAGGCGCTGTTGTACCTGCCGGCGGCTTAGTACCACCACTCATTAAACCCACTATGTCATCCCATAGTGTTGCTGAAGCCATTACTGGTACGACCAAAGTTCCTATTAAAACCAAGCTTACTAAAACTTTTTTCATATTTGATTTAAATTAAAATTCTCTTAGGTTCGACCTTTTTATGGATTATATGGCGTTTTCACTCCAAATATTTCGCCGAAAAGTTTAATCAATCCTGTTGAACAGAGAATAATAAGTAACCCAATTAAAGTATAAAGTATTATTTGTTTGGCAGTAGTAATTTTGTTTGGTTCGCCGGCTGCAGTCACAAAGTAAAATCCGGCAATGATAATCATTATAACAGCTATAGGCACAGCAAGGTAAAAGATAAAAACAATAATAGCGTCCAACAATTCCCAAAGAGTATTAGCGCATAAAGGATTTTCAATACATACTTTCCCTGGAGGACAAAGCATCCCAGGACATACTACTGCAGCATTGACTAATATGGGCGCTAGAAAAGAAGTTAATAAAAAGAAAATTATTAATTTTGATAAATATTTTTTCATTTTGTGAAAATCAAGCCGTAATGGTATTTGCCGGCTTCAAAATCTTTTTCAAAGCTCAGTCCGGCTTTTTCCGCTATTTTTTTTACCTCTTCTGGTAACACTCTTCCTTGTTCTGGGCCTTGTGTTGCACTCTTTTTCCAGTCAATTACCACTATCTTTCCACCAGTTTTCAACACCCTTTTAGCTTCTTTGATTATAGCATTTTTATTGTCAACCTGGAAAAGAACATTAGGGATAAATACCAAGTCCAAAGAGAACTCGGTTAAGGTTGAGCCCCTTGGTTTTTCTAAGTCAGAACGGATAACCCTGATATTGACAACATTTTCTAGAAGGGCCCGGCTTTTTAAAGCAGAAAGCGGGGCCTCTTGAATATCTATAGCGTAAACCAAACCATCTTCCAGTCGTTTTGCCAAAGGAAAGGCAAAACCGCCGGAACCGCAGCCAAATTCCGCGGCGACCATATCAGGACGTAGATCAAGCTCATCTAATACTTCCTCGGGGTTTAAGAAACTTTCCATGTTTAGAATTTCTAATTTTTAATTTTTAATTTTGAATCAATTATGAATTTTGAATTTTTAAACTGTTTCGAAATTCAGTCATTAAAAATTTATTCGAAATTCGAAATTCGAAATTTAAAATTATATACAAGCGGCTGACGCCACTTTGTCTCCTTCTCCCATTCGCATTATTCTCACTCCCTGGGTGGCCCGGCTCAGTTTCGGAATTGAAGAAATTTTTGTTCTAATTACCTGGCCCTTGCGAGAAATAACAATCAAGTCCTCTTCCTCGCCCTCCAAAGTTTTGCCAGGCAAAATTTGGGAGGGCGAGCCAATTAAGACCTGCGAGAATACCAGGTTCCCGGTCTTTGAAGTTATATTAGCTGTTTTAATCCCGCTTCCACCCCGTCCTTGCAATCTATATTCTTCCAAATCCGTCCTCTTGCCATAACCGTTTTCCGTCAGCACCAATAAATAATTTTGAATTTTGAGTTTTGAATTTTGAATTTTTATGATGTCCATCCCCAGCACCTCGTCCCCTTTTTTCAATCTGATTGCTTTTACTCCAGAAGCCGACCTGCCCATTGGCCTAAGAGCTTTCTCATTAAATTTAATTGACTGGCCCTTTTTAGTTATAATTATTATATCATTTTGGCCAATGGTTTTCACCACTTTCTTTAATAAATCCCCTTTTCTCAGTTTTATGGCGAGCAAGCCAGACCTTCTGACGTTTTTAAATTCTTCCAAAGCGGTTTTCTTTATTATACCATTTTTGGTAACCATTGCTAAATTTTTTATTCCCAAATCAACATCCTCCTTGCCAAAAGTCATTAAAGATAAAATCTTATCTTCCGGAATAATCTCAATAAAGTTTAAAAGGCCTCGTCCCCGGGCAACCCGCGTCCCTTCTGGAATTTCATAAACCATAGTCCTGAAAACCTTGCCGGAATCAGTAAAGAAAAGCAGAGAATCATGGGTTTGGGTTAAAAGGAAATGTTCCACCACATCGTCTTGCAAGGTTTTCATCCCTAATATCCCTTTGCCGCCTCTTTTCTGAATTTTATAAATCGCAGGATTGATTCTTTTAATATAGCCACCCTGAGTTAAGGTAATGATTGTTTCTTCTTGGGGGATTAAGTCCTCTTCGGCAATTTCTTCAACCTTCTGAGCAAAAATTTTAGTTTTTCTCTCGTCTCCAAATCTTTCTTTGATATCCTCCAATTCCTTCTTGACCACCCCCTTTACTTTTTCCGGGCTTTTCAGGATTGAGATAAACTCTTTAATTTTGGCTTTTATTTCTTTAAGCTCGTCCTCAATTTTCTTTCTTTCCAGCTTTGCCAAAGCCGAAAGCTTTGTTTCCAAAATAGCGTTTGCTTGAATTTCAGTCAAACGAAACTTTTTCATTAAGTTCTTCTGGGCCTCCTCTCTGTCTTTTGATTCTTTAATTGTTTTGATAACAGCATCGATTTCGCCCAAACATCTGTGCAACCCCTCTAAAATATGGGCTCGCTCTTCGGCCCGTTTCAAATCGTATTTTGTTCTTCTAACAACTACTTCTTTTCTATGAGTTATAAAATAATTCAAAACATCTGCCAAAGAAAGAACTCTTGGTTGAATTCCGTCTACTAGGGCCAGCATATTCAAGTGAAAGGTTTTTTGCAATTCAGTAAATTTATAAAGCTGATTTAAAATTTTTCTAGGATAAGCGTCTCTTTGCAGGTCAAAAACAATTCTCATTCCTTCTCGGTCTGACTCGTCTCTAATATCTCTAACTCCTTGAATTTTCTTTTCTTGGACCAATTTAGCAAATTGCTCAACCAAAGCTGATTTCTGGGTTTGAAAAGGAATTTCTGTAACAATAATCTGTGTCTTGCCTTTTTCTTGTTCCTCCACCTCGGCCTTGCCTCTAACCACAATTGGACCCCTGCCTTGAGAGTAAGCTGCTATGATATCTTTTTTCCCATAAATCATACCAGCAGTTGGAAAATCTGGCCCTTTGATAAATTCTGAAATATCTTCGCTTGTGGCTTTGGGATGAGCTATTAGATAAATTAAAGCATCACAAAGTTCTGAAAGATTGTGAGGAGGAATATTTGTCGCCATACCAACGGCAATTCCCAGAGAACCATTTAATAAAAGCTGGGGCAAAGGAGAGGGCAAAACAGTTGGCTCTTTCTTTGTTCCATCATAATTATCTCTAAAATCAACCGTATCTTTACTAATATCTTTTAATGTCTCCTCCCCAATTTTTGAAAGCCGACACTCGGTATAACGGTAAGCCGCGGCGCTGTCCCCATCGACACTGCCAAAATTACCCTGACCTTGCACTAAGGGATATCTCAAAGAAAAATCTTGAGCCATACGAACTAGAGCATCATAAACAGCCATATCGCCATGAGGATGATACCTTGCAAGAGTACTTCCAATAACCGACGCTGACTTTCGGAATTTTGCGGCGTGGGTTAAACCGTCTTCATGCATTACATACAAAATTCGGCGGTGAACCGGTTTTAAACCATCGCGGACATCGGGTAATGCCCGGGAAACAATAACTGACATTGCATAATCAATATAGGAGTCCTTCATTTCCTCTGTAATTTCCCTTGGTTTGATATTCCCTATTTTATTTTTTTGTTCTTCTGCCATATTTTACTTCTTCTACGGGGTGAATTTTGGTAATTCTAGCTCTTTGATAAATTCCTCTTCTTTAAAATTTTTGAGATTCCAATAAGAGTTATAAATCCACCAGCTAGCCAAAATCAAAGCAACAACTACTACTGTAATCCAAAGTATCATCTTCCTAATACGTTCGGGCTGATTTTGAATCTTTTTTAGAAAATCCATGTTCTTAAGTCCAAATGTCAAAATCCAAATTTCAAATCAAGTTCAAAATCCAAAATAATTAAATAATTTTTAATTTTGATTTGTCATTTTGATTTTTGCATTTTGCATTTTGAATTTATTACGGTTGCAAGACTATTATCTTCACTTCCTCTTTGGGTAAATCTTTTTCTTTGATAAATAATTTAGATAAGGGTTCAATTTTTTTAACCCCAACAATTTTCAAAAATTTATCAAGACCGTCTAATTTTATCTTTAAGTTCGGAATTCTGTAATGCATAGGAATAATTATCTTGGGTTCAATTTGAGCCATTATTTTTATTGCTTCTTGGGCGTCAATTGTAAAAAACCCTCCAATAGGGAGCATTAAAATATCAACTTCACCAATTTTATCAAGTTGTTCATGCGTTAGTTCTTTTTGACCTAAATCCCCTAAATGGCACAATTTTATCTCTTCTGCCTCTATGGTATAAATTGTTGTCCTGCCTCTTTCTTTCCCTTGGACATTATCATGGAAAGCCGGTATTCCTTGGATGCAAATTCCTTTAATATCATATTCACCGGGACCTGACGCAATAAACGGCCGACCAGAAACTGCTTTAACATTGTTATGGTCAAGATGATTGTGGGTAATTAAGACCACGTCTGCCTCCAATTTTCTTGGTAGCCGCAAACCAATACTTTCTTCAAACGGGTCAATTAAAGTTGAAACGTGATTGTTTTTACCCTGGCTTGAAGAAATTTGAAAACAAGATTGTCCATACCAATTAATGTTCATATTTAACTATTTTATCATACCCATTTTTTACTTTCAACCCCGTTTACAACGGAGTCAACTATTGCCCGGCTCGAAAATCTATGTTATAAGTAAATTATTATGCAAAATATGCTAGAAAAAGATGATATTTTAAAACCGCCGAAAGTCGGAGAAATTGTTCAGGGAAAAATTATAAATAAAGGTAATGCCTCGATTTTTTTAGATTTGGGGCCATGGGGAACCGGGCTCATTTACGGAAAAGAATTTTACGAGGCAAAAGATGAATTAAAGGATTTAAAAATCGGGGAGACGATTTTTGTAAAAATAGTTGACCTTGAAAACGAAGAGGGCTATATTGAACTCTCTTTAACTAGAGCCGGAAAAGAACTTGCCTATGAAGAACTGAAACAAAAAAAAGAGAAAGAGGAAAGTATTACTGTAAAAATCGTAGGAGCAAATAAAGGAGGACTTTTAGCAAGGGTATCCGGCATGCCGGCCTTCTTGCCGGTGTCCCAACTTTCTTCTGAGCATTATCCAAAAGTAGAAAATGGGGATGCTCAAGAAATATTAAAAGCTCTCCAAAAATTTGTTGGTAAAGAAATGGAAGTTAAAATTTTTGACTTCAACCAGAGAGAAGAAAAATTAATTTTGTCTGAAAAGGCAAAACAAACCAAGAAAGTAAAAGAGATGTTGAAAAATTGCAAAGTAGGAGATATTGTTGAGACCGAAGTTACGGGTATTGTGGACTTTGGGGTCTTTGTAAAGTTATTGCTCCCTCAAGTTCCAGAAGCCCTGGAAGGACTAATTCACATTTCAGAATTAGATTGGCAGTTGATTGAAGACCCATCTAAGGTAGTTAGGCCCGGACAAAAAGTCAAAGCAAAAATTATTGATATTTCTAATAACAGGATTTCTTTGTCTTTAAGGGCCTTAAAAAAAGATCCTTGGGAAAATATTGAAGAAAAGTATAGAAAAGGAGATATTATTGAGGGCAAAGTAACAAAATTTAATCCTTTTGGCGCTTTTATCAAAATTTCTCCAAAAATCCAAGGTCTTTGTCATATTTCAGAGTTTGGTTCTGTAAAAAAAATGGAAGAAACCCTTAAAATCAACGAGAAACACAAATTTAAAATTACGTTGATTGATTCAAAAAAACACCGAATGACCTTAAAGCTCTTGACCCCGTTAGAGGTTAATAGGTCAAAAAAGAAGCACGAAACAAACAAACCTCTAACGGGGTTGACAAATTGTTTATTTTAATATATAATCGGGGGTATAAAGTCAACCAGATCTTTAAACAAAGAAAAGAGGTGACAAAATGAACAGTAAAGACAGAACATATATTTGTCCGGCATGTGTGGTAAATGAAAAAACAAACGGTCTGATCTGCTCTGACTGCCAAGATGAGCACAAAAGAATTTCCATGTCTGCCATTCGTACACATCGACCGGTAGAAACCGAACTCCAGTATGCCTTAAAGAAGACAGAAGAAAACCTGACTTCTCTGAGTAAGGAGTTAGAAGACCTCAAAAAACTGGCCGAGCGCATCGAATGGCTCAAGCAAACCATTTACTTTCTAGAAAACCAGAAAAGATGGTTGGAAAAAATCAATTACAGGGAAGCCGAAAGAAAGGCCGTAGAATATGAAAAAACTGCGCTCTAAAAACAACAAATTGATCTGGTTGATTTAAAAGCCCCTTGTGGTTTTACAACACGAGGGCTTTTTTATTGAATTTTTTAAGAAACTGTGCTAAATTAAAAAGATAGATAATATGAAAAATGTTAAAAATATTAATATAAAAAACCTTGCCAAGAATTTAATTTTTATCCTGCTTATTTTTCTGCTCATTTCAGGTATTTTTGCTTTGCTTGCTCAACCATTTGAAAAAGAAAAAGAGGTCTCTTTAAATCAATTAGTTAAAGACGTTAATGAAGAAAAAATAAAAGAAATTACAGCCATGGGCTCAGAGCTCACTATTATTTACAAAGACGAAACAAAAGCAAAATCCAGAAAAGAAGAAGAAAAAGGCCTCCGGGAAACTTTAGTATCTTATGGCGCAGAAGAAAATAAATTAGAGCAAGTAGAGTTTAAAATTCAGCTAGAAAAACAAGGAGTTTCTTCTTGGCTAGTACCTCTTTTGGTTTTTGGTTTGGCGCCTTTATTGGTTTTCGGCATATTTTTCTGGATGATTTTTAGACAGGCAAAAGCAGGTGCAACCCAGACCTTCAGCTTTACCAAAGCCAGGGCTCGACTTTTCGGCGCTGAAGGCCATCCCAAAGAAAAAATTACTTTCAAAGATGTCGCTGGATTAAAAGAGGCCAAAGAAGAATTGAAAGAAATTGTTGACTTTTTGAAAAACCCTAAAAAATATTTAAAGATGGGCGCTAAGATTCCTAAAGGCGTTCTTTTAACCGGTATGCCCGGCACAGGAAAAACCCTGCTTGCCAGAGCCGTAGCCGGCGAGGCCGATGTTCCTTTTTTCTCAATCTCCGGCTCAGAATTTGTAGAAATGTTCGTAGGAGTTGGAAGCGCACGCGTAAAAGATCTTTTTTCCACGGCTAAAAAACACCAACCTGCCATTGTTTATATTGACGAACTGGATGCTATTGGCAGACATCGGGGAGCTGGAATTGGCGGAGGCCATGATGAGAGAGAACAAACATTAAATCAAATCCTGGTAGAAATGGACGGTTTTGAACAGGATTCCAAACTTGTGGTCTTAAGCAGCACTAATCGTCCAGATATTTTAGACCCTGCTCTTCTAAGGCCGGGAAGATTTGACAGAAAAGTAATTTTGGATATGCCTGATATTAATGACCGGGAGGAAATTTTGAAAATTCACTGCCGAGGAAAACCTTTAGCTGTAGATATTAATTTAAGAGAGGTGGCGGAAAGAACGCCTGGATTTTCCGGGGCTGACCTTGCCAATGTGGCAAACGAAGCAGCAATCCTCGCCGCTAGGCGAAACAAGGCCCAGATTTTTCAAGAGGAATTTTTAGAATCAATTGAAAAGGTTTTATTGGGGCCGGAAAGAAAAAGCCATATTCTTTCTAAAAAAGAAAAAGAGGTTGCTGCTTTTCATGAAGCAGGTCATGCTTTGGTTTCCTCTTCCTTGCCAAAAACAGAGCCAATTAGAAAAATTTCAATTATTGCCCGGGGAATGGCAGCCGGTTATACCTTAAAAATGCCGGTGGAGGAAAGAAAAATAAAACCTAAAAAAGAGTTTTTGGCTGAAATGGCAACTTTGCTCGGCGGTTATTGCGCTGAAAAAATAAAGTTTGGAGAAATTACTACCGGTTCCTCAAATGATTTAGAAAGGGCTTCAGACCTAGCTAGAAAATTAGTTAAAGAGTATGGGATGTCTCCCTTAGGACCGATTTCTTTTGGGGAAAAAGAAGAATTGGTTTTCTTGGGAAGAGAAATTTCAGAACAAAGAAATTATTCTGAAAAAGTGGCTGCCAAGATTGACAAAGAAGTTGAGAAATTTATAAAAAATGCGGAGAAAACAGCAGCAAAAATTCTCTCCAAAAAGAAAAATTTGCTTGAAAAAATCGCCAAAACCCTGATTGAAAAAGAAACCATTGAGAGAGAAGAATTTGAAAGATTGATTAACGGAAGCCAAAAAATCATCAAAGTCAAAAAATCCAAACCATCTTCTTTTAAAACCAAAATGAAAGAGATAAGATAATAATGTCTTATTTCCTGCGCGTGTAGCTCAGTGGTTAGAGCGACGGTCTTATAAACCGTAGGTCGATGGTCCGATCCCATCCACGCGCACCAATAAGGAATTTGCAAGCGGTTTCGGTTCGCCTCGTCCCCGCATTTTGCGGGACTCTGCGACCAAATTGAATTGAACGGAGAATTGGGCGAAAAAATCAATTGGCGGTTTCGAATTAAAAACTAACGCTATAAGACTCCGGAAAAGAGGATTTTCTATTGGTAGGATAGAACGTTATCTGGGAATACCTCGTTCTACTCTTAGTGGTTGGCTAAAGAATATTGAATTATCGCGAGAACAAAAAGAAAAATTAATACAGGACCGGAAAAACGCTTTAGTAAAAGCGCGCAAGAAAGCAGTTCTATGGCACAATGCTCAAAAAGAAAATAGGTTGCGAAAAGCAAAAAACCAGGCGCTAAAAACGTTAGAGGTTATAGATATTACCAACAGGGGAATTCTCGAGTTAGCACTGGCAATTTTGTATATTGGTGAAGTTACAAAAAAGAAAGTAGAAACATCGATGGGCAGTTCAGATCCTTTGATACTAAAATTCTTCTTAGCTATGATGAAAACGCTTTATGATTTTGATCTTAAAAAAATAAAATGCCAATTGAACTTAAGAGCCGATCAAAACCCTAAAGAAATGAAACGTTTTTGGTCTAAAGAACTAAGTGTGCCAATTGATAATTTCGGCTATGTTAATCTAGATAAAAGAACTGTTGGGTCAAAAACATATCCACACTATAAAGGCGTTTGTCATGTTCTTTGCGGAAATGTAGCAATTCAAAGGAAATTAATATATCTCAGTGAAATGTTCTGTAAAAAAACGATCGAAAAATACTTGGGCACTTGGCGCAGTGGTTAGCGCGTTTCTTTGACATAGAAAAGGTCACAGGTTCAAATCCTGTAGTGCCCACATTCGAGAAAAAGTCAATTTCTTATTTGCCGCCTCGCTTCGCTCGGCGGCCAAATTGAACGGAGAATTGAGCGAAAAAATCAATTTTTGATTTTATGAGTAAAAGAAAATTTTTAATCATTATTTTAATTAAAAGGTCGGAAAATTTATTGTAAGAATTTTAAGTATGACTAAGAAAATAATATTTATTGTCGGACTAACGATAGTAATAATTTTGGTTACTTATTTATTAACGGATAAACTCGGACTCTTTAAAGCAGAGTTTAAACAAGAGTGGAAATCTTGCAATAATATTGATCAAGAATGCAGTTTGGTTAGGACTCCCGGGTGTTGTTCCTGCAGTGATGGAGATGCCATCAATTCAAAGTTCATCAATGAATATGATGAATATCGTCGTTCTAATACCGGAAGCTGCTGGCGTGTCGCATGCAGCATTATTTGTCCACAAAGATTCAGGGTTGCTCGTTGTGTTAATAATAAATGTATCGCAACAGACTGGCAGACTTATCGGAATGAGAAGTATGGGCTTAAATTCAAATATCCGTCAATATATCTTTTAAAAGACCAACTAGCTGGCGAAGAAAGGGCAGTTTTGTTAGGGGATAAAGAATTTCCGAAACCTGATATTGCACCATGGTATCATTCTCCTATTTCTATAGGGTTGACTAATCATGTAAATAATATAACCATGATTAATGGCCTCACCGACAAAACTACAAGCACTATTGAAATCAATGGTGTAAAAGCCGATGTTATTGAAGGGAAATATGCATCTTATCCTGGCCTTCCTGATGCCTACAGGATGAAGATTATAATGATTCCTGAAAATGATGGAATTTAAAGTAATTTATGAAGATAATGATGTTTTAGTTATAGATAAGCCGGCTGGGATTGATACGATTTCTTTAATAGGTTTACTTTCAAAAACCCATCCAAATATTAGAAAAGTTCATCGCTTAGATAAAGATACTTCAGGAGTGCTTTTAATAGCCAAGGATGTTCAGTCCTTGATTTTTCTTCAAAAACAGTTTAAAACAAGAGGAGTAGAAAAGAAATATCTTGCTTTAGTGGTTGGCAATATTAAAAATAACCAGGGAAGAATTGAAACTTTAATTGGTCGGGCGCCAAAAAATAGAAAAAAACAAAAGGTTTATTCAGCAACAGAGCCTGATGCTAAAGGAAAAAGAGAAGCAATTACTGAATATAAAGTAATTGAAAGGTTTTCAAATTATACATTACTTGAAGTCCTCCCTAAAACCGGTAGAAAACATCAAATCAGATGCCACCTTGTCTATCTTGGTCATCCTATTGCCGGAGATAAAATGTATGGTTTCAAAAACCAGGTCTGCCCTAAAGAATTAAAACGTCAATTTCTACACGCAAGTTATCTGAAAATTAAAATGCCTGATGCTAAATATAAAGAGTTCAAATCAGAACTACCCGATGATTTAAAATCATGTTTACCAATCAAATAAAAAAAGACCTACCTGAAATCCGACCTGGTGATACTGTTCGGGTTTATCAAACAATAAAGGAAAAAGACAAAGAACGTCTTCAGTCGTTTGAAGGCGTGGTTTTAGCAAGAAAACATGGTAAAGGAATTTCTTCAACTATAACTGTAAGAAACATGATCTCCGGAGTCGGGGTTGAGAAAATCTTACCTTTACATTCTCCGAATATTAAAAAAATAGAAATTTTAAAAAGAGCAAAGGTTAGAAGAGCAAAACTTTATTATTTGAGAACAGCAAAAGGCAAAAAAGCAGGTCTAAAACAGGAAGAAAAATAATGCGGACGTGGTGCAATTGGCTAGACACACTACCTTGAGGTGGTAGCGCCGCAAGGCATGCGGGTTCGACTCCCGCCGTCCGCACTTTATGGGCGAGTAGCTCAATGGTTAGAGTACGTGCTTTACACGCACGGGGTTACAGGTCCGAGTCCTGTCTCGCCCACTTATGCCGGGGTAGCTCAGTGGTAGAGCACTTCTCTGAAAAAGAAGGGGGTGTGAGTTCGATTCTCACCCCCGGCACACTGAGGAACGAAGTGACGAAGTGCGGGTGTCGTATAGTGGCTATTATATGTGCTTGCCAAGCACAAGATGGCGGTTCGATTCCGCTCACCCGCTCAAAGGCATTGACAAATTCTGTAGATATGCTATCATGGAAGAATCCCGCTCAGGCGAGATTTTAATATGAAAATTTATATTGAAAAAGAAGACCCCTACTTAAGGGTCAAAAAAATCTTGGTTATTTTCATAATGGCTGGACTTTTTACCAGTGGTTTTGGCTTAGGAATGATAAAAATAATTCAGGCAAAAACTGAGGTCCTTCCTGTTCCATCTACTGCCTCAGAATTAGCGACAATTCAGGGAAACTCTTTTTTAGCCGTCTCCAACCCAACAGACCCGGTTATTCCTCCTAAAAAAATAAAAGTGGTTATTACGGCTTATTCCAGCACGCTTTGGGAAACTGACAATACTCCTTTCATCACTGCTTCTGGGAGTGAAGTTAAAGAAGGAATCGTGGCAAACAACCTTTTGCCTTTTGGAACAGAAATCAGAATACCAGAGCTTTACGGTGATAAGGTTTTTGTGGTTGAAGATAGAATGAATTGGAAAAAGGGTTATTATCATATTGATATTTGGTTCCCTGAACACCAGCAAGCAAAAGATTTCGGCGCTACCACAACTTATATTGAAGTTTTGAAGAATTAAAAAATAAACAAAATCCAACCCAAAAACCCGTCCCGCTGAAAGCGGGACGGGTTTTTTATCCTAATATGTGCCGGGGGCGGGACTCCAACCCGCACGGAGATTTCTCTCCACAGGATTTTAAGTCCTGGATGTCTAGCAATTCCATCACCCCGGCAAGTTTTGAGGCCACGGTCGGATTTGCACCGACGTATACTTCTTTTGCAGAGAAGTGCCTTAGCTACTTGGCTACGTGGCCATTATTTCACTTTATCACTTTTTACCACTTTTTACGATTTTTTCAATTGCTCTAAAATCTCTTCTATTCTCGCCGCTTCTTTGGCTTTCTCTTCTTTTTTCAGCCATATTTTGGGAACCGGCCTCATTTTTAACCGCTTGTTAAGCTGCTGCTGAAGATTATAAATTTCTTTATTTAGTATTCTAAAAACCTCTTCTGTTTTACTTTCTGGAATAACAGAAATATAAATTTTTGCCTCGCTTAAATTCGGCAGGGTTTCCACCCGAGTAACAGTTACCAAAACCCCTGAAGGAAAATCAACTTCCCGCAAAAGAATCTTACTTAACTCTTTTTTGATTAAAGCATTAGCTCGGGGAATACGATTACTCATAATTCTCCTTTTATCCTTTCTTTTATATACACCTCAAAAATATCGCCTTCCTCAATCTCTACATCTCCTTCATATAATATCCCGCATTCTTTCCCATTCTCCACTTGACCTACTTCATTTTGGTCCCGTTTGAGAGTAACAATTTTTCCAGAACCAACTTTTTCTTCATTTCTGAAAATTTCCAAAGAGGCGCCTTTAAGTATTTTACCTGACACAATCCTTCCTCCAATAATTTGCCTGTTCTTTTCTGTTTTGAAAATTGCCAAAACTTTAACTTTCCCCAAACTCTTTTTTACGGTTTCCGGTTCAACCCTTTTTTCCATCAGCTGCCTGACAGTTTGGGCCAATTCATAAATGAGCTCAAAATTTAAAATTCTCACTCCAGCTCGCAAAGCTAGTTTTCCGGCAATCTGATTGCTCTTAATTCTAAATCCCACAATAACAGCCCTGGCTCCGCTGGCCAATTTCACATCCGATTCATTTATTTCGCCAACTCCTCCTTCTAAAATTCTTAAAACAACTTTCTCCTGAGGAATTTCTTTTAAAACCTCTTCAATTGCTTCCAAGGAACCTAAAACATCGGTTTTTAAAACTAAATTTAAGACCCTCTGTTCTGGTTTAATGTCAAAAACTTGCGACTTTGACCATTTTAAACCTTTGATTTCTTGCTTTGCTTTTTCAATGTTCTCAAAGACCTTAAATCTCTCTCCTATTCCAGGCACTGTTTCAAATCCAAGAACCACAACCGGCATTGAAGGCAAGGCCTGAGCAATCGACTTTGCTTGAAAGTCCTCTATAATTCTAATTTTCCCAAAAGTTGAAGAAGTTCCTAAAACATCTCCCTTTTTTAAAACTCCGTCTTTTAAAATTAAAGTAGCTGTTGGGCCCCGATTCGCATCCAAATAGGACTCAATTACCACGCCTTCAGCCGGTTTTGAAATATCTGCTTTCAAGTCCTCCATTTCAGCAACCAATAAAACCAATTCCAATAATTCTGGAATTCCTTTACCTGTTTTAGCAGAAGTTCCAAGACAGGGTATTTTCCCTCCCATTGACTCTGCCAAAATCCCTTGTTCTGCTAACTCTCTTTTAACTTTCTCCATATTGGTCTCGGGTTTATCTATTTTGTTGATAGCTACAATTATTGGAATTTCTGCCTTTTTAATATGTCCGATTGCTTCTTTTGTCTGAGGTTTCACCCCTTCTTCTCCAGCCACTACTAAAATTGCGATATCAGCCATTTTTGCTCCCCGAGAACGCATTGCTGAAAATGCCTCGTGGCCTGGCGTATCGATAAAAGTAATTTTTTTACCTTTTTCAACGATTTCATAGGCTCCGATATGTTGGGTAATGCCGCCCGATTCTTTTCCAGTAATCTTTAAGTCCTTAATTCTTTCTAAAATAGATGATTTTCCATGGTCAACATGACCCAAAACAACCACCACCGGCGGCCTTATCACTAAATTTTTATTTTTCTCTTTTCTTCCTTTCATATTGCTTATCTTAAATTAAATTCTTCTTTTATTCAAGGATTTTAAAAAAAATAGCCCTATTCTGTAAATAGAACAGGGCTTAAGGATTCAAGGAACAAGTTACAAGAATTAGAAAGAAACTGCGGCACGGGCGCGAAGATACGAATTGGCATCCTGCGGATCGCACCAGCTGACCCCGAACTCGCCATTGTTCCAGTAGTCGGCGTCAGGAACGCGGCCACCAGAATCGCGAGAACCCGCGCAGAGAGTAATGCTTTGAATATCAAGATGTTCGCCTGTCTCGTTCCAGTACCAGAGCTCCAAAAGAAACCGTTCAAGAAGCGTAATCCCCTTAATTTTATTTTCTTTTAGATTTTCGGCAGAACGATTTTTTAGTTCTTCGTCTGCTTCTTGTCTGTTGCGAACCCAAATCGCATAATGCTCTTTTGGTTCACGGTCGTTTCTGCCTTCGGTTTCCTTATCAAGATCGTCGCGATAACGCCAGCAAGAAAAGTGCTTCTGACAAACATCAAAGACCTGATTTGGAGTAAGTCCCTTAGCTACCACAACCAACCAGTCAAATCCTGGCTGTTTTTCCGGGATTTTGACATCGGAAAAGTCAAAAGCAGTCCCGAAGAATTTGGTGTAAAATCTTTGCCAATTAGCAATAAGTTCTGCGATGCCTTTTACTTGCTTGCCCCACAAAATTGCTCTAATACCATCGCCCAAATCTCTTTTTCGGCCAATCCAATACTGAGCATCATCAAAAGATAAATCAGTCGGAATGGCTTGAACTACGGCCGACGTCAACTCTTTCATTTGGCCCGCAGTTATAATTTTCGAAGCAGTATCACTTTTCATGATCAGTCTCCTTAAAATATAGGTTAGTAAAGAACTTTTAAATGAAACCCTTTGTTTCGTTCCTGTTTTAATCATACCACGAATGATTAATTTCTGTCAAGAGCGATACCAATTGCTTTATTTTCTTCTTCAGATAATGAGTACTCTGACTTGCCATTTTTAATGGGTTTTCCGTAAACCCTATTGCCGTCTCTGCCAAACAAACTACTAATCACCACTCCATTATTATTACTATCCAATAAAGCAATAGAAAAACTTTGGTCGCTGCCGACATTGGAAAAAGGATTATATCTGATAATCCCTATTTTCTGGACCGAAAATTTACTTTCTTGAGAAAGTTTTCTAACTTCTTTTTTCAACTCTTCAAACTGCTTTAGAACCTCTTTCAAATTTTTTGGTTCTTTATCTTTTTTGAATAAGTTAAACATAGTTTATCTTATTAATTTTATCTTATTAAAAACTTAAACTTATTTTAAAACAAAAATCCCTCTTTTACAAGCTCAAAAGAAAAAATAGCAGAGAACAGTTCTCTGTTATTTTTTGCGGTGTGTGTCGGTCTAGAGCCGACCCACTGATGATATTTTAAGGTATTTTTTGCTATTTTCCCAACCCCTGTTTGAGGTGTCTCGGTCGGGGGTGTTTCAAGCTAAAATGAGACAAATGAGACACTGCTTAAGCGTATTTTCGGTGTCTAACTTTTAAAGACATAGGATCTTGAAATTCAAACATCATCCTGAAAATCATTCCCCATGGAATTATAAATGAAAAATATAAGAATTCTAAAAATGGAGTGGTGGACTTTTTTGTTTAATAAACAATCGGTCTTTTATTTTCTCTAAGATTGCTGCTTCTATAAAAACGCAAAGGATTACAAAAAACCAGTCAAGAAAACCCAAAGGAACAGTATGTAAAAACTTTTGAAAAATTGGGTTATAGATTCCAAAGGTTAATAGAAATATGCCAAATAAAATAGCAACATTCAGGTATAAATTAGAGAAAATATCTTTTCTTATAATTTTATGTCTTAAAGAACGATGACTAAAAGCCAAATAGAAAGTTTCAATAGTGGTGGCAAGAAAAAGGAATGTTCTTGCTTTTTCTAAAGAGAAACCGAATTTTAAATAAAGTAAAAAGAAAATAAGCTCTGCCATAACGGTAACAAAACCTATAGCGAGCATCCAAATTCTGGTTGAAGAATTCAAAACATTTTCTTTCCGAGATCTCGGTTTTTCAATCAAAACTTCTTTCTCTCTTTTTTCCAAAGTTAAAGCGATTGCAGGAGCAGTATCTTCAACAACATTAATCCAAAGAATTTGAGTTGCCAAAAGTGGTAAAGGAAACCCAAATAAAACGCTGGTAAAAATAAAACCTAATTCAGTGAAATCGTTGGAAACAAGATAAACAGTAACGTTTCTAATTCTATCAAAAATTCCCCTTCCTTCTTCTATTGAATTGACGATTGTCAAAAAGTTATCGTCTAACAAAACTAAATCTGAAGTTTCTTTTGCCAAATCTGTCCCCGAACCCAAAGCCAAACCAACATCAGCTCTTCTTAAAGCTGGGGCATCGTTAATTCCGTCTCCAGTCATTGCCACAACCTTTCCTTTTTCTTGCCATCTATCGACTATTCTTGACTTATGAGAGGGGTCAACTCTGGCAAAAACATTTATTTTTTCTATTCTTTCTGAAAGGTCTTTATCGCTTAATCCGTCCAAATCTTTGGCTTCAAGGATATTCTCTTCTTCAACCGCCAAACCTAATTCTTCAGCAATTGCCTTTGCTGTTAATAAGTGGTCTCCTGTAACAATAACTGGTTTAATGCCCATTTTTTGACAAGTTTCTATTGCCCGTTTTGCATTTTCTCTCAGGGAGTCTTTCAAAACAAAAAGACCAGTAAAAACAATACTTTTTGTTAATTCTTCTAAATTTTTTATTTGTTCTAAATTTTGGAGTTTTTTATAACCAAATCCTAAAACCCTAAAACCTTTCTGGGTTAAATTCTCTAAGTTTTGGTAAATCAAGTTTAGTTTATCTTTATCCAATTTCTCTTCTTTTTCTCCAACTCTTAAGAAGTTTGAAAATCCTAAAATTCTTTCTGGAGCACCAACTATATAAAGGGTTCTTTCTATTTCTTTTGTTTGATATAGGACGGCATAATACTTTCTCTTGGGACTAAATGGCAATTCCTCAATCTTTATCATTTTCTTTCTTAATTTTTCAACGTCTATCCCCGATTCTATAGCTGCTAAAAGTAAAGCTTTAGCAGTCGGATTTCCTCTAATTCTCCATTTTTCAATTGCGTCTTCGGGGTTTTCAATAAATGCCTCGCTGGCTAAGGCAGCAATTTCTAAAGCTAAATTGTGATTTTTTGATGCTTCGCCGAAAAATTCTCCACCAACTAAAATTTTAGCCACCCTCATTTTCCCTTCGGTTAATGCGCCTGTTTTGTCGGTTAAAATAACTTGAGTGCTTCCTAAGGTCTCTAAGTTTGATAACTTTCTCACCAAACCCTTTTTCCGCAAAATCCTTTTCATCCCAACCACTAAAATAACGGTAACGGCTGGCAAGAGCCCTTCGGGAACAGCTGAAACGCCAGTGGCAACAATGGTGGTTAAGAAATCTTCCATCGGAATTTTTTTTAGAATTCCAAAAAGAAAAATTAAAATCAGCAGAGAAAAAACAAAAATCCCATAGTATTTTGAAAAACTCATCAATCTTTCTTCTAATAAGGTTTTTTTCTCTTTTTCTTCTTGCAGAGAAAGAGCAATCTTTCCCATCTCAGTATTCTTACCAATATCGGTAATAATGGCTTTCCCTATGCCATTTTCAATCATCGTTCCCATATAAACCATATTTTCTCTATCAGCTAAAACAGTTTCTTTTGGTAAGATTTCTGTCTGTTTTTTTGAAGGAAGCCATTCTCCAGTCAGAGCCATTTCGTTAATTTCTAAATCTTGAGATTCAATCAATCTCCCGTCGGCTGGGATTTTATCTCCTGCTTTTAAAAATATAATGTCCCCCGATACCAATTCTTCGCTGTCTATTTCTGCTTTTCTTCCTTTTCTCTGAACTAGGGCTTTTATTTTCACAATCTTTTTCAATTCTTCTAAAATCTTTGAAGTTTTTCTCTCTTGAAAATAAGCGGTCGTTCCTGTAATCAAAATCACAATCAAAATAAAAATAGCATCAAAAAACTTTTTCAAGAATAGAGAAAAAATTGATGCTAAAAAAATAAGATAAATTAAAGGATTTTTAAACTGCTTTAGAAATAAAAAAATTTCTGGAGTTTTCTTTTTCTCTGGAATTAAATTCTTGCCATATCTTTCTTGCCGAGATTTAACCTCATTTTCTTCTAAACCAAAAATAGATTCTGACCGCAGTAATTTTATCGCTTCTTCTTTGGAAACATTGTGCCAAATGATTTTTTCTTTCATTTAAAATATGGCTGAAGATTATTTTTGGGCTTTATATTTTTTAATTCTATCAAAAAAACGCCTTTTTGGCGATAAAAAGTTCTAACATCCTACTTGTCGGGTCAAAATTTGAATTCAAAATTTCGTTTGCGGTGTGTATTTGAAAATATCCGAACTGATTTCATTAACGGGCTCCGCCGGGCGGAAGCGCTAAAGACCGAACCCCCCTTCCGCCCGCCTCGCCTTGAAGCGGAAGCGAAAAGGACGATTTCAAGTTTTTCGTTCCGCTTTTAGCGGAACTCCGAGCTTCGCTCGGTTTGGCGGCAAATTCTTTTATATTTTAGCAAGTTTTACCTTTTTTTCCAAAACAACAAACAAAAAAGCGGAAATTACCGCTATGATACTTCCAAAGATAAATGGCGCGCTAACGTCAATATAAGTC
>Ga0210051_1000808_pt1 | contig 30557 bp, 31 predicted proteins | sample CryGey092014_all_FD_185464 | JGI IMG/M metagenome (GOLD analysis project Ga0210051, IMG submission 185464) | Groundwater microbial communities from aquifer - Crystal Geyser CG23_combo_of_CG06-09_8/20/14_all (SPAdes) (version 2) | ecosystem: Environmental > Aquatic > Deep subsurface > Groundwater...
TTCAACCATTACTACCGTCCCGGCTTCGGCGCCTGGTGGCTGGCGTTGGCGATTGCCTCCGTCGCGCCGGTTGAGATGCACTGGATCATGACCGGCGAGCTGACCTATCCCGGCAAATGGTATGCGCCGCTGGGGATGGCCGGCTCGCGCTGGCTGTTGAAGCGAGTTTCCCGTACTTACGAATTTACCACCATGCCGCCCATGCCGCCCCGTCCGCGTGACGTGGAAGCGCGCGCCCGCGCCGTGCGCGAGGTGCTTTCCCACATAAAGGAGCACCCGGACGCCATCCTCGGTCTTGCGCCCGAGGGCAGCGATCAGCCCAGCGGAAGGCTATCCTGGCCGGCCTCAGGGGCGGGTCGCTTTGGGCTTTTGCTGGCCGGCCGGGGGTTGAGATTCGTTCCGGTCGGCGCGTATGAGGCGGAGGGGGCATTATGCCTGAGTTTTGGATCAGCCTATAAATTAAGCCTCCCGCGCGGATTGTCGCCCGATGAAAAAGACCGGCAGGCCGCCAAAGTCATCATGCAGAATATCGCCCGCCAGTTGCCCTCGCACCTGCGCGGCGACTTTGCAACCACAGATGAAAAGGATGAACACAGATATAAATGCCCGGCTGTTTGAACCACAGATGAAAGGGATGAACACAGATAAAACCGTCCGCAACCCCTATCAACTCCAGGCGTATATCTAGCTAGCACGACCCACAGGAGTCCCATTGAACGACGAAATGGCCTGGATCGTACAGGCGCAAAACGGCAGTGACGAAGCGTTCACGTATCTGGTCGAAGCGTACCAAACCCCGGTTTACAACCTGTGCTACCGCATGCTGGGCGAACCGGAGGCGGCCGAGGACGCGGCCCAGGAGACCTTCCTGAAGGTCTACCAGAACCTGGCGCGCTACGACCGGGAACGTCCCTTTGCCACCTGGCTGCTTTCCATCGCCGCCCATCACTGCATTGACCGCCTGCGGCGCAGACGCTTCGTCTCGTTCTCGATTGACGAGGATGACGAGGCGCAGATGGAACTCCCAGACCGCTCCGCGCCGGACCCTGAAACGGAGACCGTCCGGCGGCAGGAACAGGCCCACCTTCACCAGTTGCTCCAATCCCTCGACCCGACCGACCGCGCCGCGCTCATCCTGCGCTATTGGCAGGATTGCTCCGAAATCGAGATCGCCCAGGCGCTGACGTTGACCGTCCCGGCGGTCAAGAGCCGCCTGCACCGGGCGCGCCGCGCACTGGCGAAATTATGGGAAGAAGAGACTCCCCGCGCCCGCACAGAAAGGAGGCCGCATGAATCACCGGCTTTTTGAAGACTGGATGCTCGAAGATCAGGCACTGACGCCCGAGCAAAAGCGCGACTTGCAGGCCCACCTGCGGACTTGCACGCAGTGCGTCGCGCTGGCGGAGGTCAATCTGGCGCTAGGCTCGGCCAAAGTGGCCGCGCCGGCCTCGGGTTTTGCGGACAGGTTCCAGGTCCGGCTGGCGGCGCAGCGGCAGGCGCAGCGCAAGCGGAACTTCTGGGGCTTCCTGATCCTGTTCGTCAGCGTGATGACGGTCCTGTCCTGGCTTGCCTGGCCGATCCTCAAAGTGGTGTTTGATTCGCCGGTCAACTTTCTTTCCACCTGGCTGTCCTACCTGCTCTCGCTGTGGTTCTGGCTCCAGGCTTTGGGGCAGGCCGGATCGGTGCTGCTGCGGGTCATACCGGCTTTCGTCCCGCCGTACTTCTGGCCGCTGGCCGCTTTTGCGCTCGTCGGTTGGAGTCTGCTGTGGGTGCTTTCGATTTTGGTAGCCAATGGCTACCATTTGGAAATCAACGAAGATTCCGCAAGGAGTGTGACATGAAACCTATTAGATTCCTCTCTATCTTCCTGCTGCTGACGCTCGTCTTTATGCCGATGCAATCCGCCTCAGCCAAGGGGCTGAACGAAGGCCGGGTCATCTTTGGCAGCGCGTATACTTTGGAAAGCGGCAAAACGCTGACCGGCGATTTGGTCGTTTTTGGCGGCTCGGCGACCATTGAAAAAGGTGCAAAGGTGGTAGGCGATACCGTCGTCATTGGCGGCAGCCTGGTCGTGGATGGCGAAGTGACCGGCGATGTGGCGATGGTGGGCGGCGCAGTGAGTCTGGGCGCAGAATCGCACGTTCACGGCAACCTGTCCACGGTCGGCGCAGTGCTGACGCGCGCCGAAGGCTCACAGGTGGATGGCGAAATCTTCAATACGGCCACCTCCTGGAAGCAAGTGGAAAACCAGCCGACAGCGCCTCAACCGCTGACCCCCATCACGCCGCAAGTGTCGTTCGATTTCAATCCGTTCTGGTCAGTTGCGAACGTCTTTGGGCAGGCAGTAGCCCTGGGTGTCCTGGCCATGCTGGTATTGCTGTTCCTGGCGCCGCACACCCAGCGCGTCGGGCAGGCGATCGTTGGCCAGCCGTTCATCGCCGGGACCTTGGGCCTGCTGACCGTTATCCTGACCCCGCTGGCCCTGCTCCTGCTCATCGTCACCATCCTGCTCATACCGGTGGCGTTGGTGGCTGTCATTGCCCTTGCGCTGGCAGCCGTCTTTGGCTGGATCGCCCTCGGCCTGGAGATTGGACAACGCTTCACCGCAGCCATCAATCAGCAATGGCACCCATCGCTGGCGGCCGGCCTGGGCACCTTCCTGCTGGCCCTCGTCGTGAATGCCATCGGGCTGATCGCCTGTGTGGGCTGGCTGGCGCCCTTCCTGGTGACCATTCTCGGCATTGGCGGCGTGATCATGACCCGCTTTGGGGCTCGCCCTGCCGCAGCGCCCGTGACAGCAGGCTCGAATCTGCCGACTGAGCCAGTTGCCCCGCCGCAATAGTAGAAAGGAACCCGTTTTCTCGGAGAAAACGGGTTCCTGTTGATTGACAATAAACGCAAGTCCACCCCCTCGCCGAGTCCTTTTCACATTGCTATAACCCCTAGCCTGCGGTATGATTGCATGTGTGAGCGTGAATTGGTGGAAGGAGTGAATGCAATGGGTAAAGTCATTACGATGGAAATTCCCGAACACTGGTTGCAAGGGCTGGATGTTGAAGAGGCGGTGTTTATGCAAGAAGTTATCCAGCTTGGCATTTATCAACTCAAAGTACGGCGGGCGCTGGAGATGTACAGGGCGCATGCCGGGTCGTTGGGTTATATTGCTGAAAAATTTGCCTGTCGAAGCGAGAGTTGATCGGTCAGCGCGGGAGCGTGGCATTGAGCCTCCCTTCGATGAGCAGACTGTGTGCGAGGAATTGGGGTAATGACCTCGGTTGCACCTGTCGTCAGCAACGCTGGCCCGCTGATGGTGCTGGCTAAGCTGAATCTGCTTCACTTGCTAAAAGAACTCTAAGCTGGACTTTGTCCATTTGCACATTAACAAAAAACGGGGTAAGCTAAGCCATTTCCCAGCGATGAGGATGGACTATGCTTACCCTGCCAGCAGAATATATCACAATTCTCACGACCTTTGCTCCCGTGGTAGCACTACAGTAAATCGTGGAGTCTTCTATTCCGCAAAGAATCAGCCACAGATTTCACGGATTTACACGGATTGGAATTGAAAATCCGCGAAAATCTGTGCTAATCCGTGGCAAAAAATACCGACCACGTTTAAGTGCGGTGCTACCAAAAACGATATGACGTGCAAAAAATACCGCCGGAATTGATGAATTACCTGAAAAACGCCGCTTTTTACACACCTTGATCAATCAAGAATGGACAAAGTCCAGCTAAGGAAGAAGATGACGCTTCTCGCAGCAGTTGGACAGGCGCAAGCACTGGATGGCCGTGAGGCCGGTCTGCAGGCCGCGCACCAGGCGTTGAACCAGCTTGGCAGCGCGGCGTGTACGCTTGGGGTGGTGATCTTCCCCCACCGCTACGAGGCGCAGCAGGTGGTCAACGGCGTGGCCAGCCTGCTTGGGCCGATGCCCCTCATCGGCTTCAGCACGTCGGCCTCCCTGACTGCGGATGGGATGCACCCCCACTCGGTCGTCGTCGCGCTGCTGTGCGCCAGCGAGGCCCGCGCCCAGGTGCAATGGCTGGCCGGTTTCGACCCCGGCAGCCCCGAGGCGGCGCAGCAACTTGCCGGATTGTTCAGCCAGGCCCCAGGTCAGACCGCCCTGCTCTTCGCAGACGGTTTCAACACGGATGGCGAGCAGTTGTGCGCCAGCCTGCCGCCGGCTGCCAGGCTGATTGGCGCCCTCTCCAGCGGCGACCTGCATCTCGGGAATGCCTGCCAGATCGGCGGAAAACAATCCGGCTCGAGCGGAGTGGCCCTGGCGCAGCTGGAGGGCGGGATTAAAACCGGCGTCGGCTATGGACACGGCTGGCAGCCGGTGGGCAGCCACTTCCGCGTGACACGTTCGCGCGGCTTCTGGCTGCGCACCCTGGACGGGCGTCCAGCCTCGGAGGCCTATGCTCACCTGTTCGGCTACCCGGCCAGCGATTGGAGCGTGCCGCCCCTCGACAACCTGGTGCGCATCTACCCGCTGGGACTGGAAGGAGCGGGGGAGGGTCTGCTCGTCCGCTCGCCGCTGCGCGTGGAAGCGGACGGTTCCTTCCGCATGAACACAACGATCCAAAGCGGCAGCGATGCCCACCTGCTGATGGGCAGTCCCAGCGCATGCCTGGCCGCCGCGCAGGCTGCCGCCCGGCAGGCCGTCGCTGCGCTGGAGGGGGCGAAACCCGCTCTGGCGCTGGTGCTGGTTGACCTGGCATGGCAGATGCTTTTCGAGTCCCAGCCGGGCGCGGAGATAGCCGCCGTCCGAGAGGTGCTGGGTGCGGAAGTCCCTATCGCTGGAGGCTACACCCTGGGGCAGATCGTTCCCAGCAGTGAAGGCACGCCCCAGTTCCTGAACCAGCACATGGCTGTAGTGATTTTTGGGGAGATGGGAGAGAAGGATAAATAAACTCACCCCCAAGATCATCCTCGAAGGCACCCGCCTGACGCTCAAGACCGAGATCGCCTTTGCCTTGAACGAGCACCCGCGCATCGTCGGTCCGCGCAAGTACCGCTATCACTCGCCGCTCATCTCGGCGGAATGGTGCGCCTTTACGAATTTTCCCTGGGGGCGCGGATTGATCAACTTCGAGCCGCAGGAGGAGAGTCTGGCGATGGAAACCTACCGGACCTGGGCGCGGCTGTTCGAGCTTCAGCGTTACTACTCCTGGATCATTGACCGTTTCCACATCTCGACGCGCGCCTACCAGCTAAAAGCCTATGGCAAAGATTACGATTTTCACTGGTTGGAGGAACGGCTGGCTGCGCTTGGCTTTCATCTGGTCTTCGTCACGCGCCGGCCGGAATCTTTCGAGGCGGCACGGATCGAACGGCTCAAGGTTTCGGGCAATCCCCGGCAATACGATAATCTTCAGCCCTTCATCGAAGAGCAGGAGCTGATGCGCAGGCTGATCGGCGAATCCCGCTTGCCGACGCTGGAGTTGGACATATCCGATAACAACGTGGCGCGTGCCTGTGAGCGTATCGCCGACTGGATGGAATCCACTGGCGGGTTGTGGATGGAATAAAAAGTCTCAAATCATGGTATAATCGCGTTAGCTAAATAGATTAGCCAACAGGAGAAAGAGATGCTCCGAACTTTGCCTGCAACCGAAGTCAAAAATCGCCTGGGGCGCGTATTGCGCGAGGTGGCAAAATCCGGCGGGCCAATCTACGTTGAACGCGATGGGAAGCCGGTAGCAGTCATCCTCAGCGTGAGCGAGTTCGAGCGTACTCGCCGGGGCGCTGCGCTTTCCGGTGAAAAGACGAGGCTTCTTGAAGATGCGTTCGGCATGTGGCGCGGCCGCGCGGATATTGGCGGGAATTGGGTGACTGAAGGCCGCTCCCGCTGGGATAGCGCGTGGTCGAAATGAGTCAGCCCCGCGAATTGTTGTTCGATACCACTGCGCTGGTGGATATTTACCGCGGGCGGACGGAGATCAAACCACTTTTTGACGCTGTTGTGGCGGGCGAACTTCGGCCATATATTTCAGTGATCACCGAGGCAGAACTCTGGCGCGGCGTCAAACTGGAAGAAATGGAACTCCACGAGGCTCTCCTATCCCATTTTGCGCCTATCCCCCTGCAATCAGAAATGGCGCGGCTGGCCGGGGCATGGATGCAACGGTATGCAGCCACCGGACTGGGCTGGATGGATGCGTTGATCGCGGCGACTGCTAAACCTGTCAGCCTGTCCGTGTTGACCCGGGATCGTCGCCTGGCAGAAGTTCTTACGGCTGAAGTCGGGTTTGAAATCTACGGATAGAAAATGTAGGGACGGGTAGCTGCCTGGACATCTCCGACAACAACATTCCGCGCGCCTGTGAGCTTATCGCCGACTGGCTGGAATCCACCGGCGGGTTGTGGGCGAGATGAGGAGAAAGGGATGCACAAGCTTATTGTTCTCTTCGAAACGCTTGATAATGGTAGGGCAGTCACCTACCATAATGAGCAAGCCTTTCAATCGGGCTGGCAGAAATTCCTCGGCCTGGCAGAGAAGATGCCCGGCCTGCGCCGCGAGACCGTCAGCCGCGTGGAACGGGTGCTGTTTGGCAAATCCGAAGGCGAGCTTGTACTCATCCACGAGCTGCTGTTCGATTCGAAAGAAGCGTTGGAGGCGGCCATGCAATCCCCCGCAGGGCAGGCTGCCGGTACATTTCTGCAATCGTTTACTGGTGGGAGAGTGATGCTGTTATTGGCAGAGCATATGGAAGCCGGGGTAAAGGATTTCGTGAAGCGTAATGCGTAAAACGTAAGAACACTTCTTACGTTTCACGTTTCACGTTTTATTCTTCCTTCGGCGGCCCGGCCGGGCCGTAATCCAGCACCTCGCGCACCTGGCTGTTGGGCTGCGGCGGGCTGATGATCCCCTTGTCTTCCATCGTATCCACCAATCGCGCGGCGCGCGTATATCCGATGCGCAGGCGGCGTTGCAGCATCGAGACCGAGGCGCGCCCCTCACGCCGCACCAGGCTAATCGCATCCTCAAGCAGCGGATCGCCTTTCTCGAGCGGCGCCATGTCCTCGAACATGGGCACCTGCCTGCCCCCGAAGTTTGAGGGCTTGAGAGGAACGCCCGGCGGGACGGCATCTACCGGGCCGCCGGCCGCGGCAGCCAGCGGGCTGCCCTGCCCGGCCAGGTTGCGCCAGTAATCCACCAGCCGCTGGATCTCCATATCCGAGACGAACACACCTTGCAAGCGCACCGGTGAGGGCGAGTCGGGGGCCTGGAAGAGCATGTCGCCGCGCCCCAGCAGACGCTCCGCGCCGGGTTGATCCAAGATCACGCGGCTGTCCACGCCCGAAGCGACGGCGAAGGCAACCCGCGCCGGGAAGTTGGCCTTGATCAACCCCGTCACCACGTCCACCGACGGGCGCTGCGTTGCGATGACCAGGTGGATGCCGGTGGCGCGCGCCAGCTGCGCCAGACGGGTAATGGTGCGCTCGGTCTCGTCCGGCGAGATCATCATCAGGTCGGCCAGTTCGTCAATCACTACCACCAGGAAGGGCAATTTCTTGCCGCCCTGCGCCGCCATGCGGGTGTTGTAATCCGCGATATTACGCGCCCCGATCTGGGCGAACCTGTGATAGCGGTTGTCCATTTCCCGCGTCATCCATTGCAGCGCGCCAATCACGCGCTCGATCTCCACCACCACCGGCGCCAGCAGGTGCGGGATGCCATTGTAATTGGTCAGCTCCACCCGTTTCGGGTCAACCAGGATCAGGCGCAGATCGTCGGGGGTGTTGTGGAGCAGGAGACAGGTCAGGATGGAATTGACGCACACCGATTTGCCCGAGCCGGTCGTACCGGCAATCAGCAGGTGCGGCATGGCCGCCAGGTCCGCAACGATCGGATGTCCGGCCACGTCCTTGCCCAGGGTAAATTTCAGGGACGAACGCCCGCGCTGGAAGACCTCGGACTCGACCACCTCCCGCAGTGTGACCAGGGTCATCTCCTCGTTAGGCACCTCGATGCCGATGTAATTCCGTCCCGGGACCGGGGCCTGGATGCGGATGCGCTGCGCGGCCAGCGCCAGGGCCATGTCATCGGCCAGAGAGACAATCTTGGAAACGCGCACGCGCGTCCGCCCGTTGCGCGTCTCGATGAACTGCGGCTCGACGCCGAACATGGTGATGACCGGGCCGCGGCTGATCTCGATCACCTGGCTGGGCGCTCCGAAGGAGGTCAGCGTCTCTTCGATCAGCCGAGCGCGAGTCTCGATGTACTCCTCGTTGACGGCCGGCGTCACGCCGACTTCCAGGATGTCCTTGATGGCGGGCAGCACCCAGGGGACGGCTGGCTGGCTGCGCACGCCGGTCTTGACTGTCACGGCTGGGGGCGGCGGCGTCCCTGGCGCGGCGGATGGATGTGGGATAGGCGCGAAGTCATCCGGTGGGGCTATTGATGTGACGGGGGTTTTCTGCAGCAGTTCGTTCAGCTTCTGGCGGGCCTTTTCGACCAGCGGCCCAGCCCATTGAAACAGCTCTTGCACCGACAGGTCGAGGGTCATGGTCAGGGAGATGATGAACCAGGCGAGGATGGCGATGACCGTCCCCGCGCCGCCCACTCCGCTGACCATGCCTCGCAGGAGCAGGCTGCCCACGTAGCCGCCGCCCTTCCCCCCGGCGGCGAGTTCGCTGGCTCGAGCCACCGGCCCGGCCAGTCCATGCAGGATGACCAATAGATTGACAAAAAGCAAGAGGATGCCGACGATGCGCTCGACGGAGAGTTGCGGCAGGCGTTCGACGTTGCGCGCCACCAGCCATGCGCCGAGCAGGATCAATCCAAGGGGCAGGATGTAAGTCCCCCAGCCGAAGATGAGCGAAAGTCCCCTGATCCAGGAACCGGTCAACCCGCTGCGATTGGCCGAGAACAAGCTCAACACCGTCAGCAGGCCGACCAGCGCCATGACGATGCCAATCAGGTCAATTTTGCGTTCGGGCGAGAGGCCGCCGAACAGCGTTGGCGGCGGAGGCGCCTGTCGACGCGGCGTAGCGCGCGCCGGTTGTGAGCCGCGCGAAGAGACACTCCGACCGCGAGCGGATCCCTTGCTTTTGCTGCGTGAAGAACTGCGCCGGGCGCGCGTGATGGGCATGGTGCTTTGATTATAGTACAATTGCCGCAATGTTCGAAATTGTCTTCCTCGGCACATCGGCATCCGCCCCCTCGGCGCGGCGCGGGCTTTCCGCGCAGGTCGTCAAGCACGACGAATTCCGCTTTTTGATTGACTGCGGTGAAGGTACCCAGCGCCAGATCCTGCAATCAGGGTTGGGTTTCAGGCACCTCAACCACATCCTCATCACCCACGGCCACCTCGACCACATCCTGGGGCTGGGCGGCCTGCTGTCTACTTTCATGCGCTGGGAGACGATTGATGAGTTGAACATCTACAGCGGACGCTGGGCGCTCGACCGCATCCATGATTTGCTCTACGGCGTCGTCTTGCGCGGCGCGCAGCCGCCCTTGAAGCTCCGAATGCATGAGGTTTCACCCGGTGTCTTTTTCGAGGCGGATGATTTCACGATCACGGCTTTTCCTGTCCACCACCGGGGATCCGATTGCCTGGGTTTCAAATTCGAGGAGAAATCCCATCGGCCATTTTTGCCGGACAAAGCGGAGGAGCTGGGCGTCCCGCCCGGCCCGCAGCGGCGTGACCTGGTGAACGGCAAGACCATCACCCTGGCGGACGGTCGCCGCGTCAGGCCGGACGATGTGCTTGGCGCGCTCAAGCCCGGGGTCCGCTTTGTGCACGTGGGCGATGCGGGCCGCACCGAGGAGCTGGTCGAGGCCTGTCGCCAGGCCGATGCGCTGGTCATCGAGTCCACCTATCTGGAATCCGAAGCCGAGATGGCAAAGCAGTTCTCGCATCTAACGGCGAAAGGGGCCGCGGAACTGGCGGTCAGGGCTGGGGTCCGGCAATTGATCCTGACCCACATCTCGCGTCGCTATCGCGAGAAGGATGTGTTGGTCGAGGCCCAGGCCGTTTTTCCGAACGTCAGCGTGGCACGCGATTTCGACGTGTATCAAATCAAACAAATGTAGGGCGGGATTCCAATCCCGCCACGTAGGTTACCGGCGGGTAAGATACCCGCCCTACGTGTGAGGCAGGTTATGGATAAAGATTTTACGATTGGCATCCTTACTTCAGGCGGCGATTCACCGGGGATGAATCCGTGCATCCGGGCGGTGGTGCGCACGGCGAGCGCCAGTAATGCTCAGGTGATGGGGGTGATGGATGGCTACGAGGGCCTGATCAACGGCGAGTTCCGCCCGCTCGGCGTGCGGGACGTGGGCGGCATCCTCCAGCGCGGCGGGACGATCCTGCAGACGCGCCGCAGCGCCCGCTTCCTGGAGTCGCACTACCAGCGCGAAGCCATCCGCAAGATGAACAGCGTGGGCATGGATGGGCTGATTGTCGTCGGGGGGGAGGGTTCGCTCAAGGGCGCCCACGCCCTGGCGGGGCAAGGCGTGAAGGTTGTTGGCATCCCGGCCAGCATTGACAATGATGTCTGGGGGACCGACATGTCCATCGGCGTAGATACGGCCATGAACACCATCGTCGAGGCAGTGGACAAGCTGCGTGATACGGCCTCCTCGCATGGGCGGGCTTTCCTGATCGAGACGATGGGACGCGGCTGCGGTTACCTGGCCGTTATGGCCGGCATCGTCTGCGGCGCGGAGATGGTGCTCATTCCCGAAGTGCCGGTGACGGTCGAAGAGGTGGCAAAAGCCGTCGCGGATGCCTACCGGCGGGGCAAGACGCATGCCATCATCGTCGTCGCCGAGGGAGCCAGCGTAAAAACGACCGGGCTGGCTGCCGCGCTGGACGCCGAGGATGTCGGCTTTACGACGCGCGTCACCATCCTGGGCCACATCCAGCGCGGCGGCTCGCCGACCGCGTTCGACCGTATGCTGGCTTCGCGCCTGGGCGTCAAGGCGGTGCAGGCCTTGCTGTCCGGTGAATCGGATGTTATGGTTGGCTTGCAGGGGCGGAATGTCGAGTTGATCCCCCTGGCTGAAGTTACAGCGAAGTCGCGCACGGTCAGCACGGAATACATCGAGATGGCGAGGATGCTGGCGAGGTAGCGGATGGCAAATGGCGGTTGAGGTAGTCGCCGCTAAAAGGTGGACATCTACAGACAGGTGAGAAAGATAGTATTGACATCATACAGCCGCATGGTTATACTGGTGCGGAAAGGATAGTATAACCAAATGCAAAACATCAAAACTGCAATTTCCATTCAGATGTCACTTTTTGAGCAGGCAGAAGCCCTTGCCCACACGATGAAGGTGTCGCGCAGCCGCTTGTTTGCGCTGGCGCTGGAAGATTATATCCAACACCACCGGAATCGAGGACTGCTGGCGCAAATCAACGCTGCTTACGTGGATGAACCTGATCCCACCGAACGGATGCTGCGCGAAAAATCTCTGAAGGTGTACCGTGAACTTGCGGAGGGAGAATGGTAATCAACCAAGGGGATATTTACTGGATTGAACTGGAAGAGCCTTCCGGTTCAGAGCCAGGTTACCGCCATCCGCATGTGGTAATGCAAAACAACCTGTTTAACCAGAGCCGAATCCAAACGGTGGTCGTTTGCCAATTGACATCGAATCTCAAGCGCGCCGAGGCTCCTGGCAATATTCTGCTCAGTAAAGAGGAAACAGGACTGTCCAAAGATAGTATTGTCAATGTTTCGCAAATCCTTACCGTGGATAAATCCCGGTTGGGCGAATATGTTCGTACACTCTCGCCTAAACGTGTGCGTGAGATTTTGGTTGGAATCCAATTGGTGCTTGCGCCGCGCGAAGTGGAATGAGGGGATGGATTTGCTATGCAAGTATATCGAGAAAAGGCCCGCTCAACCGAGCCAGGCCTTTTTCGTTGCATATTGCACTTCGTACACCGCACATCAGATCCAGGTTGGCTCCTGATACTTCCCAAACACCTCCCGCATCACGTCAATGATTTCACCCAAAGTGGCATAAGCCCGCACGGCATCCAGAATGTACGGCATCGTGTTATCGGTACCCTGGCAGGCGAGGCGTAATTTATCCAGCGTCTGGCCGAGGCGGGCGTTGTCGCGGCTCTTGCGGATCTCCGCCAGACGGTTGGCCTGCCGCTCGTAACCCTGCGGGTCCATTTCGAGCAGGGGGATGGTCAGCGGCTTATCCTCGGCGTAGGCGTTCACACCCACGATCCTGCGAATCCCCCCGTCGATCTCACGCTGGTAACGGTAAGCGGAATCCGCAATCTCGGTCTGGAAGAAGCCTTTTTGGATGGCCGGCAGGACGCCGCCCAGGTCCGCGATGCGGCGGAAGTAGTCGTAAGCCTGAGCCTCGATGTGGTTCGTCTGCGCCTCGACGAAGAACGAGCCGCCCAACGGGTCAATCGTGTTGGCCACGCCGGATTCCTCGGCGATGATCTGCTGCGTGCGCAGGGCAATGGTGGCGGCCTGCTGGGAGGGCAGGGCCAGGGCCTCGTCGCGGGAATTGGTATGCAGGCTCTGGGTCCCGCCGAGCACCGCTGCCAGGGCTTGTATCGCCACACGGACCACGTTGATCTCCGGCTGTTGGGCGGTGAGCGAGCAGCCGGCTGTTTGCGTGTGAAAGCGCATCAGCCAGGAGCGTGGACTCTTTGCGCCGAAGGTATCTTTCATTTCCCTGGCCCAAATCCGCCGGGCGGCGCGGTACTTGGCGATTTCCTCGAAGAAGTCGTTGTGGGCGTTGAAGAAATAGGATAAGCGTGGGGCAAAGTCATCAATGTCCAGGCCGCGCTGGAGCGCCCAGCGGACGTACTCCATGCCGTCCGAGAGGGTGAAGGCCAGTTCCTGGGCCGCGGTCGCGCCGGCCTCGCGGATGTGGTAGCCTGAGATGGAGATGGTGTTCCACTGCGGGACGGTCGTCGTGCCGAACTCGATGGTGTCCACCACCAGACGCATCGAAGGTTCCGGCGGGAAGATGTACTCTTTCTGGGCGATGTACTCTTTCAGGATGTCGTTCTGGATGGTGCCGCGTAGCTGGTCGGGACGCACGCCCTGTTTCTCGGCAGCGGCGATGTACATGGCCCAGACGATGGCCGCCGGTGAGTTGATGGTCATGCTGGTGGAGACTTTGTCCAGCGGAATATCTGCCAATAAAATTTCCATGTCCTTGAGTGACGAGACCGCCACGCCGCACTTGCCGAATTCGCCCAGCGCTTCGGGCGCGTCGCTGTCGTAGCCCATCAGCGTGGGCAGGTCGAAGGCGACGGAGAGGCCGGTCTGCCCTTGCTCGAGCAGGTATTTGAAACGGGCGTTGGTCTCCTCGGCGGTGCCGAACCCGGCGAACATGCGCATCGTCCACAGCTTGCCGCGATGCAGCGTCGGGTGGACGCCGCGCGTGAAGGGATACTCGCCGGGCAGGCCGAGGTCGCGCTCGTAATCCAGATCGGGGATGTCGAGGGGGGTGTAGAGGCGTTCCACCGGTTCGGAGGAGGTGGTGATGAATTGATCCTGCCGTTCCGGCATATTCGCCAGCGTCTTGTGCAGGCTGGTCTTCTCCCACGTTTCCAGTGACTGGCGCAGTTGGTCGAGTTTTTGGCGGTCGTACATGGCTCACTCCTTCAGGCTGTGTCTGGCGAGATTATAGCACGACCTTTGACCTATCCCCCTGCCCCCCTTCCCTACAAGGGAAGGGGGAATGGGGGTTAGGTCAATTTCTGGTATACTCCCCTCATGCCCCGCTTAGAACTCGACCTCAACCCCGTCAGTCACATCAGCGCGGATGCCATCGGCGCCCCCGGCCAACGCGTCTTCTACATCCAGGGCTGGCAGGAGAGCGATCCCCAGCCGGTGACGATCATTATCGAGAAGATTCAGCTCCAGTCGCTGGCTGTAGGCGTCGAGCAATTCCTGGCTGAAATTGCCAGACGGAACCCCAACTTGCCGCAGGCTTCTGCTGATTACGTCGAAGCGCAGATGCACATCAGTCCGCCGGTTGACCCGCTCTTCCGCGTCGGGGAGATTGGCATGGGCTATGACCGCGACCAGGATCTGGTCGTTCTGCTTGTACGTGAGGCCGTGCTCGAAGGGGCCGTCCCCGAGGATGCCGCGGTCGTCCGTTTCTGGTGCACCCGTTCACAGGTGCGCGCCATGGCCCGCTGGAGCGTGGAAGTCGCCAGCCGCGGGCGGCCCCTCTGTCCGCAATGTGGGGGGCCGATGGAGTCGGAAGGACATTTCTGCCCGAAGAAGAATGGGCATAAAAAACAGTAATCAGTGAACAGTGATCAGTTTTCAGTGAACAGCAATTCGAGGCAGGCCCTGGAGAATGGAGAAATCAAGCTTCAGGGCCAGTTTTTGCTCGGCTCGAATTACACCTTCCTCATCAAAGTCCGCCACGAAGGGCAGGAGATTCCCGCTGTCTACAAGCCGCAACGCGGTGAGAACCCGCTGTGGGATTTTCCCGAGACCTCGCTGGCCGGTCGCGAGGTAGCCGCGTATCTCGTCAGCCAAGCGCTCGGATTCAACTTTGTCCCGCTGACCGTGCTGCGCGCGGACGGCCCCTTCGGCCCCGGCTCGCTCCAGCAATTCATCGAGTACGATCCCAACTACCACTATTTCACTTTTTTGGAGAGCGACCGTCAACGCCTGCGCCCGGTTGTCCTCTTCGACCTGCTGGTCAACAACGCCGACCGCAAGGGCAGCCATCTGCTCATCGAAAAAGGGACAAACAAGCTCTGGCTGATTGACCACGGCCTGTGCTTCCACGCCGAGGACAAGCTGCGCACCGTGATCTGGGATTTTGCCGGAGAACCTGTTCCCGAAGAACTGCTCGCTGCGTTACGCGCCTTTCGCTCCACCCTTCGCTACGCTCAGGGCAGGCTCCTCCCCCCTCCTCGCTTCGCGCCTCGCGCTCCACTCCCCACGACCCTCGCACCTTATCTTAAACCCGACGAACTCGCTGCTCTCGCCGCGCGTGCCGACCGTTTGCTTGCCAATCCCGTCTTTCCCTATCCGCCGGAAGATAGACGGGCGTACCCATATCCGCCGCTGTGAGAGACAAGCGCATAAAACTCGCGCCCAATGCCTGGCCGGAGTTGCTTTCACTCAATTCGATGTACAATATAAAGGATAGGAGGAACCATGCCCCAAGTGACCACTCCGCAACTCCTGGATGCCCTGCAAACTGGCTGGGGACAGTACGCTGCCGGGTTCGAGCGCCTCTCCCCAGCAGAGCGGACAGCCTTTTTGCAGCGACAGGGCTACCCGCGTTTTCACGACTTGCTGGCCCACGTCTGCGCCTGGTGGGAAGAGACGCTTGAAGTCGTGACTTCCATCCTCGAGGCCAGGGAATCGCCGCAGAAACGCTACAACGTGGACGCTTTCAACGCTGCGGCGGTCGCCAAATATCAGGATTGGAAAGAGAGCGATCTCATCGCACATTACAACAACTTGCGTGAAGCCCTGCTCTACCTGGTGGCCGAGCTGCCCGAAGAGGCGTTGAAGAACAAGCGCATCGCGGGATGGCTGCACGCCAGCGTTGTCGAGCATCTCCACGACCACCGCCTACCTTAGCCCTCCCTCCTCCTCACGCATCACTCATCACTCATCACTCTTCACTCACCCAAGAGGAAACCATGAACGAAAATCGAGATGTTTTCATAGTATCCGCCGTCCGCCTGCCCATTGGCGTAGGCAAACCAAGCGGGGCCTTGTTCCCCTTCCTCCCGGTTGACCTGACCGCGCGCGTGCTGGTGGAGGTCGTGCGCCGCGCGGGGATTGACCCGGCGCGGGTGGAAGACGTCGTCTGGGGCGTGGTCACGCCGGTCGGTGACCAGGGCGCGAACCTGGCACGCATGTCGGTGCTAAAGGCCGGGTTCCCGGCTCACGTCCCGGCCACCACACTGAACCGGATGTGCGGATCGTCCCAGCAGGCGATCCACTTCGCCGCGCAAGCCATCCTGGCCGGGGATATGGATCTGGTCATCGGCGGTGGGACGGAGATCATGTCACACCAGCCGATCGGGGCGGATTATCCCGCCGAGTGGCCGAAGGATTTCCCCTACAAGCTGGTGCATCAAGGCATCAGCGCCGAAATGATGGCGGAAAAGTGGGGCCTGAAACGCGACGAATTGGATGATTTCGCCTTTCAAAGCCACATACGCGCCGGCCAGGCCATCCAGAATGGTACCTTCGAGAGCCAGATCCTACCAGTAGATTTACCGGATGGCAGCCGGTTCACCACCGACCAGGGCGTGCGTATGCCCCCCGACCGGGCGAAGATGGCCGCCCTGAAACCAGCTTTTAAAGAAAATGGCACCATTACGGCGGCCAACTCCAGCCAGATCAGCGACGGCAGCGCAGCCGTTCTGTTGGCTTCGCCCGAAGCGGTCGGGCGTTACAATCTATCCCCGCTGGCGCGCATCATCGCACGCACGGTGGTCGGCTCGGACCCCGTGCTGATGCTGGATGCACCCATCCCGGCCACGAAGAAGGTGTTGGGAATGGCAAACCTGACGTTGGCGGACATGGATGTGATCGAGATCAACGAGGCGTTCGCCAGCGTGGTGCTGGCCTGGGAGAAGGAGATCAAGCCCGACATGGCGCGGGTCAACCCCAACGGCGGCGCCATCGCGCACGGACACCCGGTCGGCTCGACCGGCGCCATCCTGATGACCAAGCTGGTCTACGAGCTGCAGCGCCGCAAGGCGAAGTACGGCTTGCAGACCATGTGCATCGGTCACGGCATGGCCACGGCGACGATCATCGAGCGCGTGTGAACGTTGGCACGTTTTCACGTTACGTATAAAGAGGCCAGGGAAGGTTTCCTGGCCTCTGGATTTTTTACTGGACGAAAAACTCACCAGCGGGCGGTGGGACGAGATTCCCTTTCGATAACAGAACAACCTTTGAGCATAGAGAGTGCTATTTTGGCGGGAGCATACCGCCCGTCCGAAACCCCGCTGCCAACCCGAGCCCCGGCGACCACGGTTGTCGAGCCTTGTGTCAAGGGTTGGTTGAGTTTGCCACAGCGACCAACCAGATGTGTCTGCAGTCGAGGCACTCACCCTACTCTGTATGTCGGTACAGAAGCCTTGCCGGCATCACCCGCAGCGCAGAGCCCAGTGGAATGCTTCCACCGATCAAACAAGTCGCCACGCTTAATAGCAGGCTCATGCCAATCCATGCTGGGGAGAAAATGAATGGGACGTCGAAATATGAACGCGATACCCAACCTGTGAGTACAAGCGCAAGGCCATAGCCTATCCCTGTTGCCAGCAATCCACCTATCAGTCCTACAAGAATCTGTTCGCCCAGTATCATGGCCGCAATCTGCCCTCGTGTCCCGCCCAGAGCACGCAAGATTGCGATCTCATTGCGCCGCTCCAAGGCGCGTATGGTTGTTGCATCTACCAGACCAATGATCACCACCAACAACAGCAGTGCCACAACCACAGAGATAAAAACGTTCATCAGCGCCAGTTGGTTCAGGCTTGTCTCCAGCCAGTACTCTCGGGTATACAATGCCGCTATGCCACCATAATGCTCCTCGATCGCCTGAGTAACTTGCGGGCGCATGTCGCTCTGAACTTTGACGAGTACACGTGAGATCAACCCCTCATTGGCGGTGAGAGTCTGCGCCAGCGACAGCGGTATATACACTACCTCCCCCACGTTATTGGGGTCAAGGATGATGCCCCTGACTCTTACCTTGATTGTGCGATTAGAGTTGGCAATCGTCACATCGTCGCCGATGTCCAACCCTAATTCACGTGCCACGCGGGTGGATACCAGGACTTCGGTGGGTGATTCACCTGCCGAGAAATTCTCGCCAGCATAGTAGTCAAATGTTTTTATTTGCGAATGGGGTAGTATCCCCACCACTTCCACCTTCAGTGTCTTCGGGCTGGTCACGGCACGTATCTCTTGCTCATAAATATCTACCTGCGGCTCAACATAGGTCACACCCTCGATTGTTCCAATCGTCTCCACGACCCTCTGGGGCGCGGGTTCGTGGAACTCGATCTGGAGATCATGATTGGAAAGATTGTTCGCTGAGACGGTCAATTCTTCGAACCCGGTAAAGAATCCACGCAAGCCAATGAAGATGCCGACCGCCAGCGCGACGGCAGCGATGATGACCATTGTCCCCGCCCTGCCGCGGCCCAGGTTGCGCACAATATAATGCCACAGCACGTGGCCTCTCACCATTGGCCTGCGCGGCACAGATAGGGCGACGATAGTGGGGAATGGGTTAAGAACAAATCTGAGGTCAATGCGGCGTTTGAAGTGCGAGGATAGGGTTGCCAGGATAATCGGCAGTCCCAAGCCAATGAGCGTACTAAGGCCAAGCGCCGCCATCGAAACCACTGTCACCAACTGTGTCACCTGAATGATTCGGGTGAACAGTGACACCAGCAAGCGGGTAAGCAACATGCCAAGTGGTATGCCAACGCCCGTACCGAAAACGCCGTAGAAAGTGGTGTGGATGATTGTCAGCACTACCAATTGTCGATCGAGGGCACCCATCGCTTTCATCAACGCCAACTCGTTGCGGCTTTCTACCAACGCGCGGCCCAGGGTGTTAAGGATGATCAGGCTTGTGATGACCAACATCAACACAGCAACGATGATCGAGAAAAAAGTCCCGAACTGAATAATCTGCTGTGCCTCTGAAGTAATAGGGCTGTAAGCAAAGAGGCTTTCCACGAAAACGTTTTGATTCCTGAGAAAGTCTTGTGCGCTCTGGGCGATGGCGTCCTGATCTTCGGCTTGCTCGCCAATGAGATAGACCACATTGACATTGCCAGCCAGGTCGAATAGCCTTTGGAGTGTGCCCAGAGGCATCCACAAAGTAGGTTTACCCAGCCCCATCACGGCAACCTGGGGGTCGCGTGCTATGCCAACCACGGTCAGGACTGCCGCCCCGCTCTGGGCATGAACGATGATTGAGTCACTCACCTTGGCCCCGGTAGTTTCGGCCAGCGATCGCTCCAGCACTACTTCGGCCGCGCTCACGTCGCTGAACCACCGTCCGTTTACCAGAAATGACTTATTAATCTGCGGTTGTCCTGCCAGCCCGAATAGGTTGGCATTCTCATCGAACGAGCCAATGGTGATTCCGGAATGGACAAGCAAACGGAACTCGACCTCGCTGATGCGTGGGTCGGCGGATGGCAATTGGACCAGCGTATCAGCGGGCACCGGCTTGGTGAGAATCGTCACGTCAGCGGCATGAGCCTCATCCAGCGAGGCCCGCAGCGATTGGGACATGGATCCCGACGCACTCACGCCGCCCATAAGGCTGGCTACGCTGATAGCAATCGTCAGAATGATAATGAGACTGCGTGCTTTGCGCTTGGCGATGTTGCGCAGGATGTATTTGTTCAGGGTACTACTGAGCATGGTCATCACCTTGTACCAGCTGGCCGTCGAGCAGGCGCAGCGTCCGTTCGGCGGAAGCGGCTATCTCTGGATTATGAGTGGCGACGACGAGCGCGACGTTGTGCTCATGGCGCACACGTTCGAGCAGGCGGATGATTTCGTGGCTGGTGGTTGTGTCGAGATTGCCGGTCGGTTCGTCGGCCAGCAGTAACTGGGGGCGGTTCGCCAAGGCGCGGGCGATAGCAACACGTTGTTGTTCGCCACCTGACAGTTGGCTTGGAAACCTGTGCATCTTTTCCCCGAGACCAACGGCCTCCAAGACCTCAGCAGCGCGACGTTGCGCATCTTTGTGGCCGGCCAGTTCCATCACCAGTCTCACATTCTCTATAGCAGTGAGGATAGGGATTAACTGGAAATCCTGGAAGACAAAACCGATCTGGCGACGGGCAACAGCACGCTGGTCTTCGCTCATGAGGGTGGTATCTTGACCGCCGATGACGATGCGTCCCTCGCTTGGTTGGTCGAGCAAGCCAATGAGCGACAGTAGCGTTGATTTGCCCGACCCTGATGGCCCTACGGCTGCGATGAACTCACCCGCCTCAACCGTCAGTGAAATGTCCGATAGAGCGTGTACTTGCGCGCTCCCGCTGTCATATATCTTCGAGACATGGTCAGTTTGAACCAGCATTATTCCTCCTGTTCAGGTGTTCGGGATAGGTTGTATTTACGAGTCCGGTTGGTAATGCGCGCGATCAGTTCTGATGTCAGGGATAGAGCCATCGCCGCGAACACCGGTACAGCGGTCCATAATATGCCTGAGCCTGCAATCCAACGACGGATCGAGTAGTTCAACACCAGATAGAACGGCGCGAGCACTGAGACAGTGGAAAACAGCAGTGCTAGCAAGCCATAGATCAAATAGGCGCACTCACGACGAGTTAGTGGTGTGTGTGAGCGTAGCCGAGAGAACAGTTGGCGGGTGACAAAATGTAAAGCCTTGCGCCGGAGCTGCGGTGTCTCCAGCCAGTCAACGAGCATATAATAGCCATCGAATTCCATGAGCGGGTTAAGCGGGAACAACGATGCGAGGAAACACCATGCAGCCACCTGAAATAGTATCCGGTTGGCCATCGGGAAAGGCAGGCTAAGGGCGAAGACCGAGGCCAGCGATCCCAGAACCCAACTCGAGATGGGGCCCGCCGCTGAGGTGAGAATTCGCTTCTCTTTACTACACATCCATATGTCGCTAGTGTCAACAAAGGTACATAGACTGCCATAGTATAGCATAAGCCCAACCCGCGGTACCTCTCGCTCGAAATGCCGGCAGGTGAAGGCGTGAGCGCTCTCATGGAGGACAACTATTACTATGTTGGTCACCATCAGGATGACAGCGTTAAGCACACCAACAGGACCGATGGTCGTGGCATGGGCGTTCCACAACATGGCGGCGACGAAGCACAGTGGCCCTGCAATGGATAATGCGCTCAACACAATTATCGCCGGGCGCGTGTAGAATACCCACACGAGGCGACGATACAGCCATTCGATCAGGGCGCCAACTTTGATCGGCCATTCGCGATATAGTGCCTTCTCAAGCAACCGCGGTAATGAAGCAACACTTGCTCGATCATCAGTGTTCTTGCTAGCAGGCTGGATCATCGCTTTTCTTTCGAGCAGATCGAGAAACGCCAGTAGTCTCGCTGGGGAGAGCGGCTGCCCCAACCGCTGGCATTCATTCAAGAGTGCGGCAACATCGCGTGTGCCGTCTAACATGTCCCACAACATGCGGCCACTCTCGGTGAGCCGCAGGTAAGTACGACACTCGACGTTCTTTAACGTGAACAATCCCTGCTCACCCTGCTCCCCGCTGAACTGTATTTCAAAGCGGTCAATTCGCTTGGGCCGATATGATGTGAGTTGGCCGTGATCTACCTGTTCCATGAAGATTCACACCTTACGCTGGACGATGACGTTTTGGTATAGCTGCCGGGTCAACTTGTTTTTGAGCAAGCGGGCTTCTTCAATAAAGTGATCGAGAAAAATATTCCAATAATGCGCGTTCAGGTGCGCCACGCAGCGCTTGGCCTCGATCAGATAGGCATGACTTTTCTCCAGTGCCGCATCAATGTGTTGCCACGAGAGATTGCCATCTTGACCAAATGCCGCCAACCGCAGCACAGCGTTGAAGCACAGCCCGTGCTGGCTATCCTGCTGCCAGTCTTGAAGGTCGTCTAGGATGGTGAAGCCAGCGTTAAAGCAGTCGATAGCGCGCGCAAGTGCTGGGCCCACTTTCTCGCGACTGCTTGCTAAAGCCAGTGTGTAGCCGCAAATCTGAAACATTGCCCCGCGTAGCATAAGGAGGATCTCTGGATCGGTGTACTCATCCTCAACTTTGTAACGTCCCTTTTCCATTAAACCACCCTGAGTATGTTGTATCATCGCCTGGCGCATATATGCCCACCAGTGATCCATTGCGCCAGCCGGTATCACCGAAAGGTAACCCTGTATGGCCTGCGCATAAAATAAATCACCCAACAGCAACCACTCGCTGCTCAACCCTTCATCGGCGTCAATGATCCAATCCAGAATAAGATAGTGCAAAAGGCCGTAAGCGTTGCCGCAGGCGATGCCCCGGCACGTCTCGTAGCTTAATCCTAGTCCGTCCATGAACCAAAACGGAAACAGCAGGAACATGCGGTTCATCATTCTCGCTGAAAGCCGTTTCTCCGACCCAGCCAGCCTCTGCAGCGAGCACGGAAGCGAGGCTATGAAAGCATCGTAGTGCCGATAGATATTGTCCAGTTCGGACAGGAAGTCATCAATGGGATGGCTAGCCATTGAGCGTGACCTCATCCTTTGAAACAGAGTCAGCGGCAGCTTTGCTTAAGTAGAAAGCGACTGGGTAGTGCCTCAGTGTCCGAAACAATTGCGGATCGCGTTCGCGCCAGACGGCGACAGCGTAGATCGCCAACTCCATCACGCGCCGGGTGAGCGCGCAATCACCTCCCCAGCTACTCTCAGTTGTGACGACTGAGCCTTGCTGTTGATAAGCGAAGCAGTTGGCTCCACCGGCACATAAATAGCGTCCCCAGCAACGCCGGCAATCGTAACGGTTTTCCCCATTCGCGGTCAAGCGTATGTTCTCAAGCCATTCGAAGTTCAAGCTATTATCCAACACATTGCTCATGCGATAAGCGCCGTTCTTTACACCAATCAGCCCATAGCATGGATACACGTCGCCGGTGGCCGAAATGCTGATGAGGTAGCGTCCCACTCCGCAATTGCAGGTTCGTCTCCGACCATCCGCCAGACTTTGCACAAACGTACGGAACCCGAAGATATTGGGGAATGCCGGATTGAACTCGTTTTGTGCGACAAGGTCGTACACGTACTCCCGGCACTCTTCCTGCAATGAGGTTATGCCTTGGATGGTCAAATCTGCATTGGAAAGGGCACGTTGGAGTTTTTCGCTCAACATGTACATTTTGACGCCACTCGTCGCGAAGCCCAGCGCCTCGAAGTGGGTTACGATTTCCTTGAAAGGAGGGTGATGAGAGGTGAGCGTGGCGTTGGCCACGACGGGCCAGCGTGACCTCTCACACAGAGCGCGTGCGCCAGCCACGACTTGTGCATATGAGCCATGTCCATCAGCAAATACCCGATAGCTATCATGGAACTCGGCCGGGCCATCAATACTGATCTCCACGTGGACGCGCTGGCGGACGAGATAGTCGATATTTTGTGGCGTGAGCAGTGTGCCATTGGTGATCATAAGGAACTCCATCACTTTACCGCGTGTTTTGGCCTGCTCGCGGGCGTACTCAATGGTATACGAGATGGTGTCCATGTTCAGCATCGGTTCACCGCCGAAGAATAGGATACTGCAATGCTTTTCCTTGCCCGAGAGCCGCATAAGCATGTCCACTGACGCTCGTGCTACTTCTCGGCTCATCATTGCTGGCTGATCGTAAGTGCCAGCATAAGCGAAGCAATACTTGCAGCGCAGGTTACACACCTGCGCCACATTGAGCGTCATGAACGTTGGGACATCAGGGCAGTTTTCTTGGATAGAGGCCGGGGGCAGTTCGTGGTCGGCCAGCACGTCGCGTGCGCGCCACGTTTCAATCGCTGCCTCCACTTCGCCGGCTGGATAACGTTCGCGTAACCGTTCAACGATTGCGCTTTTCGTTGTTCGCCCATTAATCTCTTCCAGTACGTCACACTCCACGTTGTTCATTAACCACACATTCCAGTCAACCACATCGAACGCGATGGATTGGCCGTTCTCGACAAATGTGTGCATTTCTTTCTTCCAAAGTTCTCCTGCTCTTGTCATATTACTCTCCTGGGATCAGTAGTTAAGAAAATCCTATGTGGACTATTCCTCACTGGCAAATTCGGGATAATCACTCTCTGAGAATATTGTGGCTAGCCAGAGAAGGCCGAGAACACACATCTCACAGTTAAGATTCCCTATGAGGTTTACTCTTATGCACTGGGATGTGCAGACTACATGATCCTATCTTACTGCAACCCACCATAGATGCCAACCGCGCACAGCTTGGAGACTCGGTCGTCCAAAGCGGCTGCCAGGTCCTCAATCTCTTCCTCCGACAGCGCACGCAATGCATCTAACTGCTCGTTGGTCAGTTCGATCTCATTCATGGAATATCACCTCCTTTCCTTGATGGATGGGCCTCTCTGGCTAGCCAACCTCATAGGCAACTTTGTATCATGATACGTCCAAAAGGCGGTTCAAATTTGTGCCATTAAGCACCTTACCGCAGTAAGCCAGGCATGCAGCGATCGGTGGGGTCAATGCCCAGGGACGTGTCGTATACGAGAAAATACCCTTCCACTTACATTTCTCAGGCCAGTATCCACCATGTTGTGTATCAACCAGCGCCTCCATTCCACGCTCTATCGCAGCCTGGTACTTACTAGAATCTAAAAGAAGCAAGACATAAAGTGCCATGCCGGTCTCCTCGGCTGTGTCCCACAGGCCGTCAGTTCCCTGTGACTGGAGCACATAGTTGACTCCAGAATGAAAGAATGGCTCAGATTGGTAGTTATCAGCCAAAGCCATCAGCACTTGGGTCGTACCGTAGATCTTCGACACATTCCACATTGCACTCCAGGAACCATCCTCGAATTGTCTGAGTCGCAAGTATTTAGCAGCCTTTTGTAAGATCGATTCATCGCTGCCTAGTGCAAGTAGTCCCTGGTAGGCGTGCGCCGTTAGATCAACTGCCGACGGCCGGCCGGGCCACGTTGGAAATCCTCCATCGTCGTTTTGCGCATGTTCGAGAAACGCGCGGGCTGCATGCAATTGCGGTGTGTTCAGGTCTTCATTCAGTCCCTTAACCAACCAATAGGCCGCCCATGCGGTATCATCAATATCGCCATCGCCCGGAGACCAGCGTGAGATGCTCATTGATCCATCCGGGTTTTGGGATTGATAGAGCCAACTTTGCATATTGTGCAACCATGTGGGCAGAGCAATGCCAGCGCGCCAACACACATCGCTGAAGTAGAACCCTACATATATGGTGTTACACAACTCGGCTGGTGCAAATTCTGGGAAACCACCATCTGCATTCTGCGATGAGCGCAGGTAGTTACATCCGCGGCGCAAGACCTCTTCGCTGCCATGCTGTCTTGCAATTGTGATCAAGGCTAATGATGTTGAATCAATTTGTTGGAGATTCCATGATCCGTTCTCCAATTGACGCGTTTGCAACTCACATAATCGGGAAACCTCTGGCCGACAAGCCAAGTGAACGATCTCAGCGGGTGTCCTGTACACGCAGGCCTCCGGAGATTTGGCAATCCATATTTCGTAATCAGCAAGTATCTTGCTTATATGATTTTCCAACGCCGAGGGCAGAAGCGGAATATTGTAAATTTTAGCTAACCAGTGGGCAGCAACTATGCTAGCCAAGTAGTGCTGTACGTTAACGTCAAAGGTTTGCAAAAAATTAAAGGCGCGGTCGAGATAGGCCCGTGCCCTGCGAATTGCCTCGATTAAAACCTTGTTACCGGTCTTCTCAAAGTGAGCATGGTACATTGACAGCGCCGTGTAGCAATGCGCTGTGATTGGCAATTGTTCGCCTGGCGCTACACCCAGCGACCAAGCGCCATTTTGCCTTTGCGTTGCGATCAGGTACGCGACGGCATTCTCGCGCATCGCTGGATCGAATCGTTCGTCCAACTCCACCATCGCTGCTAGTGTGCAAGCCGTAGCATAAGGGCATGAACTCACGCCATCCCAGTATCTGGCTTTGCCCCGTTCATCGAGCAAAGCCTTGATAGCCAAGGTAGTGCACCTTTCAACAGCAGACATACGGTCGGCTCTTTCCATTATTCCTCAAGCTAAAGCGCAAAGAATTACCATCCACTGATAATCATTATCAGAATCCCATTGGAAAAGCCCAGCATGTCCGGCGTAAAACTCAGCCCGGCGCATGGCAATGGATCAGCATCGCGGCAACGTAATTGGAGGGTAAGCAACCTTCCTCAAGGCATGGACGCTTTGCGGGAGATTGTTGGTATTGCGATCATGTCACCGGGTCATCGGGATGGGCTCCGTTCCACATCGTAACCAAATCCTCAGCGGACTTGCCGATGTTTTCGCGATAGCGGATGGTCCCGCTGAACGTGTGGCGGGCATTCAGGCCACCCTTCAAGTCGGTATCGGCGCGGTACTGCACATCGAAGGCGCCCTCCAGGTCAATGCCCGGAGTGTAGGTGCCCAGGCCCTCGATCTTGACCGCCCGCCCGGCGCGGTTGAAGAAGATGATGGCGTCGCGCAGTTCCTTGATGACCAGCTCGACGCTGCCTTCGTTCAGGCCGGTGCGGTCGGCCAGGTAGCGGGCCAACTCGACTTTCTGGACGGTGTTGCCCAGTTGGATGCGTGGACGATAGGCTGCAATTGCGGAAAGACGGTTTGCCATATTTGCCTCTTTTGATATGGTTGTCTTTCCTAAGAATATACACCCTGGCAGGCTTCAAAACAGGCTTCAAAAAACGGTTGTTTATAAGAAAAAATCAATTCATAGCCTATGTATTTTAATTTGTAGGCTGTGTTTGAGGTAAACATAGGTTTGCTTTTAATAAAGGTAGCCTATGTTTGGAATTTCATAGGCATTGTTTGTCATCTTCTCTGGGCTCAATATCAAGGTAAAATAACCTTGCATCCTTATAGCACTTGCGCGGCTTCCATGCCTACTGTTTACCTCGCCCTCGGCGCCAATCTCGGCGACCGCCCCGCCAACCTGCGCACGGCCATCGCTGCTTTGCCGCCTTCCGTCGTCGTTCTTCAATCGTCCCCCGTTTACGAGACGCCGCCCTGGGGCCTCACCGACCAGCCGGCCTTCCTCAACATGGTCGTTAAAGCCGAAACGCGCCTGGAACCTGCGGCGCTGCTGGCATACCTGAAACGCATCGAACAGGAACTGGGTCGCGCGCCGACCGTCCGCTGGGGCCCGCGCCTGATTGACATGGATATCCTCTTTTACGGCGACCTGATCCTGAACACGCCCGGGCTGGTCATCCCGCACCCGCGCCTGCACGAGCGCGCCTTCGTCCTCGTCCCGCTGGCGGATATCGCGCCGGATTTTGTTCATCCACTGCTGAGAAAAACAGCGGCGGAGTTTCTTGTAGGATGTGACACAAGTGGAATAAAACGACTTGAAGGATAATGCGTGGGTCATTTTCAACGCGAATACCGCGATGATTCAAATGCCGCGAATTGATTTCAAAAAACATTCGCTAAATTCGCTTATTAGTGCTTATCCGAAAACCCCCTGGAACGCGGACTTTAGTCCGCAATGCAGGGCAGACTGAAGTCTGCATTCCGTTATTCGGATAGGCTCTTAGTGTCATTCGCGTTGGAAAAGGAGAACTATGAACAACCTGCTCGACCAACTCCGCCTCGAACCTGCCCTGGCCTGGAAAGTGACCGTCAACCTCCTCGGTCATGCCCCCGATTCCGCCGAGGCCAAATGGGCTGCCGAAGTCACCCGTCACTCGCCACTCGTCACTCGTCACCGAAGACCTCACAGGTCTCCGAGACCTGTGAGGTCTAAGGCGATGAACCCACTCGTCACCGCCGACGCCCTCTACATGCTGAAATCCGCTGGCCTGGCTGGGTTATTTAAGAAAACGTAACTCAAGGATTGACCACCGAAACCAGGATCACGGCGCGCTCCACGCGCATATCCCCCCGCACGACCAGCAGGCGCAGGGCGTAGAGACCGTTCAGGCTGCTGGTATCCCAGGTGGACAAAACGCCCTCTTCCACAGGCACGCTCACATTCGAGCCGATCTGCACCCAGGTTTGCGGATTCAGACCCTGGCCGTATTCCAGGCGATAATAGGCGAAGTCCGCGCCGGCCGCGCTGCCGCTGATCTCGACCGCGCCGCGCAACTCGGCGAACATAGCCGGGGCGGTGATGTGCACATCGGGTGAAAGCGGGGGCGTCTGGACCGTATCGTACGAGGCCGGCGGCGTGGGCAGGCCGGACGCCTCGGCCCATTCCCTGGCTTCCGGCGGCACGACCATATAGACGCGCGCCTCGACCAGCTCCGGCGGGGTGAAGACCGTCGCCAGATAACCGGTCTCGCGGTTAACCTGGAAGGACTGGTAAAGCGTATCTTCATGGCTGGGTTCATTCCCCGCCATGAAGACCTCACTGACCACGTTCGGGCAGGCAGAAGTCGGCAGCAAGCCGGATGGATCGCAAACGTCCAGGCTGACGATCCCCTGCGGCGCGGACCAGGATTCGACCGGCAAGTCGCGGAGGGTGTACTGCATCAGCGCGTGCCACAAGTCGGCGACCAGTCGCTGCGCTCGCGGCGGCGTCTTTTCGGACCCTGAACCTGCTCCCCCCATCCAGACCACGACAACCCGCTGCGGCGTGTACCCGACTGTCCACGCGGCGGACAGGTCGAGGGTCCGGCCCAGCTTCGCCCCTGCCGGGCGGCCGATCTCCAGCGGATTCGGATGTCCCAGCGAGGGCCAGCGCGCCGTTTCGTCGCTCAAGACGTGGTTCATCAGGTAAGCCAGTTGCGGGCTGACGACCGCCTGGGTCTCCGGCGCGTTCCAATCCGCCCACAGGGAATGATCCGCGCCGAGCACTTCTAGCACCGCAACCGGGCGCAGGCCGCCGTTCGTCAACGGCTGGCCGACGGAGGCGCCCTGGTTCGCCAGGATGCCGTATGCCCCGGCCAGGTCGAGCATGGAGAGGGGAACGTCATCTTCGAGCAGGCGGGCCTCCGCCGGGAGGCTCAAGCCGAAAGATTGCAGGATGCGGCGCACATTCTCGTCACCCATTTGCTCAAGCACCTGGGCGGCCGGCGGCAGGTAATCGTTCGCCAGGGCAATGCGCAGGCGCAGTGGGCCGTGATGGTCGCCAAGCACGCGACCATGATAGGTTCCATCAAGATTGGGGAAACTTCCCGGAATATCCCATGCTAACGAGGCAGGATTCAACCCGCGCGTAAAGCCGGTCAGGTAGACGAAGGGGGTCAGCAGCGTCCCGGCAGGATGAGAGGCGAGATAGGAGGATCCTTCTCCGTTGCGCATCTCGCCGACGGCGGCCAGCACCTGACCGGTGCGCGGGTCGAGCACCAGGGCGCTGGCGGAGGCCTCCGGCAGGGATAGGCCAGGAGGCAGGGCGGGTAGCAGGCGCGCCGCTTCGCAGGGAGAGCCATCGGCAGCGAGAATTTCTGTCGAATCACCAGCCAGGCGCGCCAGTTGAGATCGAACAGCGCAAGAGACTTGCAATTGCAAGTCGTAATCCAGGGTCGTAATGATTGCCAGCCCGCCGCGTTCGAGGCGTTGGCGCGGGAAACGCTCACTCAGTTGCGTTATTACGAGATTGACGAAGGCAGGAATGTTTGCTTCGCTTGCAGGTTGCAGGATAGGAGTTAGGGGATAGGGAATTTCCGCGATCAAGCCAAGAGACTGCATGACATCCAGCGTCTCTGCCCGGCGCCCTTCGGCGGCCTGGGGTGCGTCGATGGGATTGAGGGCCGGCGCCTGGCTGACCGCAGCCAGCAAAGCAGACTCGCTCAAGTCCAGTTCGGCGGCGGATTTGCCAAAGTAGAGGCGCGCAGCGGAGTCCACGCCGTAGGCGTAATGCCCGTAGTTGGCGCTGTTGAGGTACCATTCCAGCACCTGTCCGCGGCCGTAACGGGCGGTGATCTGCGCCGCCAGGATGCGCTCGCGGATGGCGCGGCGCGTCGAGGGCGGCTCGTCCCACAGCAGCAGGTCGGCGACCAGTTGCTGCGCAAGCGTAGGATGGCTTTCGGGATTGTCCCAGCCCTCGAGGACGTAACCCGGCTGATTCCAGAAATCCGGTTCGGCGAGGGCGATGGTCGCATCAGCCAGGGATTGAGGCAAATGGGGGGAAGCCTGCGGGTCGAGGGATACGTACGCACGCGCTGCCTCGTCGGGAACCAGCGTGGCCAGCAAGTGCTGGCCGCTGCGGTCGTAGAGGCGCGTCGGCTGGAGCAGGAGTCCGTTCTGCGGGTCGAGCATGAGGGGCAGGGCGGCGATGGGGGGCAGACCGCGCACCAAGTCCGCGTAGAACAGTACCAGGCTCAAGGATAGAACCGCTGCGAATGCGCTGAGAACGAATCCAAAACCGAAGCCGGCTCGCAGGGCGCGTCCTTCGGCGCTGCGGCGGGTGAGGTCGCGGCGGTTACGTCGTAGCCGGACAATTCTCAGGGGGGAGGTCATAGGGTAGGTGGTAGCCTACGGCTACCAAAAACGTGATGCGCCGACCCACAGGGTGCTTCGCGAAGGCCTACTCGGTAAAACGTAATCACGAATCACGCCTTACGTTTTTCGCCTGACAATCGCATCGGTCATTTTGACGACCCGCGCCATAAATTCGACATCATGCACGCGCACAATGTCCGCGCCGCGCAGGATGCCAACCGCCACGGCTGCCGCCGTCCCCTCGACGCGCTGGTCAGTAGGCAGGTCCAGGGTGTAACCGATGAAGGACTTGCGTGACGCCCCAAGCAGGACGGGATAGCCCAGGCTGCGGATCTCGTCCAGGCGGTTGATGAGTTCGAGGTTTTGCTCGACCGTCTTGCCGAAGCCGATGCCGGGGTCCAGGATGATGCGCTCGTCAGGAATTCCGGCAGCGCAGGCGATGGCGACCGAATCCATCAGTTCTCG
>Ga0210051_1000809_pt1 | contig 30550 bp, 24 predicted proteins | sample CryGey092014_all_FD_185464 | JGI IMG/M metagenome (GOLD analysis project Ga0210051, IMG submission 185464) | Groundwater microbial communities from aquifer - Crystal Geyser CG23_combo_of_CG06-09_8/20/14_all (SPAdes) (version 2) | ecosystem: Environmental > Aquatic > Deep subsurface > Groundwater...
GGGGATGGTTAGGACCACGCTAACCGGAGGAGTGGAAAGCCCCTCTTGTCCGGCAGTTGTAGCGCGAACCTAACCTTCCCCCGGAACAAGTCCGGGGGGATTGAAGAAGAGGTTGCGCGGCGTCCGGCATTGTAGCGTGAACCTAACTTTCCCCCGGAACAAGTCCGGGGGGATTGCCATTACCGAATCAAACTATCAAATAGCATAACCCCCCACTACCTTTTCGGGAACTATGGGACAGTATTTTTGACCACCTACTTATCTGGGAGGAGCAGGTCCTGCCAGACCGCACCGGCTGGCTGTTAGACGCAAACTACCACAAGAACCCCCGAGACTACTGGGAGCAAATGTGGGCGCAACTGCGAACGATGGTCGTTAGCGCGCACGAGACAGCCGTTGACACAGCAATGGCAGCGATCTCCAAGTCGGTGCTCGAGGACAAGGCAAAGGAACAGGTGGTCGCGTTTTGGGAGCAGCAGATGACAATATTCCCTGCGCTCGAAATGTATGTCGGGCCAGAGATTCATCGTCTCAAAGGGATCGCTCCGCAGAGTGTGGTTGCCAACGGAGGCTTCGAAGACGGGCAGGCAGGAGACCCCCCGGCGCTCCCCGGTTGGGACTTCTACGAGAACTACGGCATGGTGAAGGGCGTCAAGGCAAAGTACGCCTGGACAGATGGCAGCGGACACAATGGCGGCAAGGCCGTCGCCTTCGGCGAAGGGCAATACCCGGGAGATGAAAGGCATCATCTCGCTTGAGAAGGGGCGACGATACGAGTTGTCGTTTTGGTACAAGACGGTCAATCGTGAACGCAACGCGAGCCTGTCTATTTTCAGTTCGGACGTTCCGTTGGCCGCTCCCGTCGACATTGACGCTGACAAGCTACATCGCTTTTTCGAGTTGGGGCTTGAACCCACCCACGGCGAATGGAAGCAGGTTACCCGCACGCTCACCCCCAGCAAGGATGGCACGTACGTCATCCAGTTGGCTTCCTACTACCACAAGGAAGGCGAGTGGACGTGGTGGGATGAGGTGGAGATCAGGAAGGTGTGGTGAGTCTCCTGTCGATGTCCCAACGGAGGAGACGAGAGGCCATTGCGCGCCACTTGCACAACGCACCAGCCGGAGATATGATTTCATCTGGATAATGGCAATGGCACGACAATGCTGCAGTGTTTGGAAAAATCGCCATCCAGGGGGGGAGGACATGGCTGCTGTAACCTATGACAACCTGCTGCCGTTGGTGCAAGGGCTGCCCCGCAGAGATCGACAGAAGCCGTTCCGTTACCTGCGGGATACAGAGGTCTGGGACAAAGCATTGATGGAATCTGTAGAACCACTGTATCGCAGAACCGATTCGGCGCTTCCGGAGGCAGTTGATGCCGACATACAGACAGCGCTGGAGGAAGTCCGCTCCAGGAAAGCACGTCGTCGCCGTCCTGGATAGCAGCGTCTTGATATCCGCGCTCATCAACCGAAAGGGAATGCCGGCCCGCATTCTTCGTCACTTGGCGAGGAACCGTTTCTGGTTGGTGACATCCCAGCCACTTCTGGACGAGTTCATCGAGGTCACTCACCGGTCCAGTCTTTAGAGTGTGTCCCAAAAGCCTATCGCGAATGCCCGACAAGGAGGCAGAAGGAGTGCCCAGACGGCGATTTCCCAGGAGTACTTACGCACTTAGCTCCGAAAAAGGCCCTCTGGAATCCCACCGAACTCGTGCCGATTCATCGAGCATCCCGATCCCTCGGGACTTCGGTGGATCGTTCGGTTCGCGCTACCGCGACACGCAGATAAAACCCCCAATTCCCCCGGATTCACTCCGGGGGATGGTTAGGTTCACGCTGCGTAGCGCGGTCTTAACGATCCCCCGGAGTGAATCCGGGGGAATTCAGTGTGATCTTCGCCTTGGGTAGCATGAATCCAACAATCCACCGAAACGAGTTCGGTGGGATTCGGAGCTTGGGCAATAAGCATTCCCGGTGTTCACGGGTGGATGTCGCCGCGACCCGTCGGAGGACCTCCCATAGGCTTATTGGACACACTCTCAGGCGGAATACGGCTTTGAAACCGCAGATATCCGCAGAGTTCTGCGTCTCCTCCGCGGTCACTCCAAGGTCGTCCAACTCACCCGGGAACCGCAAGGCTGTCGCGACGCCAACGACGACATTCTCCTGGAAACGGCCATACGCGGCAACGTAACGCATCTGGTCACGCGAGATGACGATGTCAAGGGAGACCCTCAGATGGTCTCCACACTGAGGGAAGCAGGGGTAACCGTGGCAACTGTTTCGCGATTTTTGCAGCTATTGGCCCGCGGTGCCTCCTGACTAACGGAGGTTGTGTGTTGCAGCGACTAAAGCTCATCTATGCAAGCATGGCGGCGTTCTGCTGGTTCTGTACGCCAGCCCACGCTCAAGAGCAGGGCAGCATCCTGAACCGCGATTCTAACATCAGGATCATGGAACTCGGAGATTTTGGCAACGCCAGCGGCTGGCTGAAGGAGTTACTGGAGAAGTATCTGCTTCAGGCGCTCGGGAAGAAGGAACTGGCCGGAACCGGTGAAACCGTCTCCTTCATCATTGAAGCCGAGTCCATAGACTGGCAACATTTTCCACAGGGCAGCATCAAGGACCCAACGGATATTGACTCGTTTGAGGTTGCCATTCAGGCCGGCAAAGACAAAGTCGTCCGCATCACCGGTAGGACGGTTTTGGCGGCCGGGTTCGGCGTGATGCACTTCCTTGAGAATTACATCGGTGTGACGTGGCTTTTCCCCGGTGAACTGGGCATCGCGCTGCCCGACAAGCAGGAATTCAATCTGGCCGAGGGGACGGAACGCGTGACGCCTGCATTTGCCAGTCGGCTTTTCACCGGGTTCGCATACCGCGACCCAACGATTCCGGCCAGCCGATTCGTGTACGAAGGACTGCTGCACGAGCAGTCGGTCTTCTTTTACTCATACGACTACTTCAAGAGTCTACGCCCGCACTTCCTCGCCAGCCCTTCCCACAACATGATCAACATCTTTCCGCTGTCCACACGTAATACCGACCCGGACATCCTGCCGCTCAAGAATGGCAAGACGTGGATTCCGCCCGACAAGGATAGCCCCCAGGGCAAGGTTGGTTGGTGGCAGGCGTGGCATCCTTGCTACACGAAGCAGAAGACCGTGGACATCGCCGCGGCGAAAGCGAAGGAAGCATTCGAGAAAGGCGACTTCTGCTTTTCCCTGGGGATCAACGACGGCAAACGTGTCCAGTGCGAATGCGACGAATGCAAACGCGTGGGCTGGCCCCAAAGCTACTACCAGTTTGTCGCCCGTGTCGCCGAACGGGTGAAGAGATTCTACCCACCACGGCTCGTGGGATTGATTGTGTATGGCGATGTTCGCAACCCTCCACCCGACCTGAGACTTCCGGACAACGTCCTCGCCGTATGCGTCGGGGGCGGAGAGGACGTTGTGGAATCATGGAAGAGACACGCGCGACACATTGGCGTGTATGAGTATTTCCACGGCCAGGGGTTTTGGGTGCCCAACTTCCCTCTCGCAGCCATGAGAGCCAACGCTCAGCAGTACCGTGATGGCAACGTGAAGTTCTACCGCGCCGAGATGCATCCTCTGTGGGCGTACGATGCACCGCGCATCTACCTACGGACGCGACTCCTGTGGGATACCGATTTCGACACCGACAAGGGCTTGCGCCGTTTCTGCGATGCAGCTTTTGGCGCAGGCGGCAAAGCGATGTACGACTTCTACACTCACTGGGCAAAGCTGCGAGACAAGGACGTGGTGCGCGGCGGCATCTCCCCGATGAGCACGGACGGACACTGGCGGAACTTCACGCGCCAGATCGCCGAGTGCACGCGCGGGGATTTCACCTATGCCGGGGAGTGTATTGGACAGGCGAAGTCGTTGGCCAAATCCGCCAAACAACGCCAACGATTGGAGATGGTGGAGACGTTTTTCGAGGATACACGGACACTCTTCGAGATGTCCGAGTTGGCGCAACGCGTGTTCGGCTCCAACTCCGCATCCGACCCAGTTGCGGATTTCGCCACAGCCCTGTCCCTGAGGGAACGACGGATCGAGTTGATGAAATGCACGCAGTCCCACCCCGAATGGTTTGCGGGGACCACCGCAACGGTGAGCGATAGGATGATCCCGTCGTGGGAGGACCGATATGCTCCGGTCGTCTTGCGGGAGATGGATAACGTGCTGCTGACCAGTCTGCTGCGCGCCACTGACCAGGGGAAGGAAATCCCGGCATTGCCGGAGGAATTACGAACGTTCGCTCGTCCCATGAACATCGTGCCATCACAGCTCTACCTGAGGGACACGCATGGTTGGTTCCCCGAATGGCGTTACGCACCGATCCCGGCGACGAAAACCGGGGCAGGCTTCGAATTCCGACTCGCGGAGTCGAGGGACAGGATCGTTGACCATCCCGCCCTGGGGGGAAAACGCAAATCCGGATGGGTTGCCAGCTTTTCCCCGCTGATTCCCACCGACCAAAACCTCCTCTGTTGCGTAGATCTTCAGGTGAGCGGGATGAAAGGTAGACTGCAGACATGGATCACGTGGGGAAGCAACAACACCAGTCGCACCGAGACCGAATCATTCGATGTCTTCGGCGAGCACTCGCGAGCGATTCAGCGGCGGATCGTCCTTCGCCCTGTCCATCTGAACCGGGAGACCTTGCAGGCCGACCCACAAGTCCCGACGGGCGACACGGGCCGCATGGAGCTTTTCTTTGTCTGGGAGCCGGACGCTGATGTCGCTCCGGTGAGTGGGACCTGCAATCTGAGTGTTCTGCGTTTGGGGGCGGCCAATCCGTGAAGCGCCCCTGCATCTTTCCGAGCCGACCTTGACTCCGGCAACTCCCCCCCCCCAAAAACGTTTGTATCTGCGGCGAACGGGATACAATGTGCATCAAAGCTGAAAGGGGGTATTCCCGTGAACGTTTCCAATGCATGCGACATCTCTCCACTCCACAAACGGAAAGGCTTCACCCTGATCGAGCTGCTGGTGGTGATCGCGATCATTGCCATCCTGGCGGCGATTCTGTTCCCGGTGTTTGCGCGGGCGCGCGAAAAGGCACGCGTTGCGTCCTGTCAGAGCAACTTGAAGCAAATTGCGCTCGCGGGCGCCATGTACGCGCAGGACGACGACGAGTGTTCGGTCATCTACCTCGGCGCCGCAGGTCTCTACTGGCCGACCCTACTCGACCCCTACATCAAGAACACCCAGGTCTTCACATGTCCGGGACGGCAGCAGCAGTATCCCTGCTGTTCCTATGGGGGTGGATACGCGGACTACTGCATCAACATGAATCTCGCTGGCTGGAACGACACCCTCGGACGAGTTGACAAAGGCAAGTCATTGGCTGAAGTGCCTCGGAGCGCGGACCTGATTCACTTCGCCGACGGATTGCTGTGGGCCAATCACTCGAACTACTTCTACCGGATCGGCGGCGACCAACTCAGCTACCCCAGTGGCACCACGGTCACTTACAGTCGTCACTTCCGGGGAGTCAACTGCGCCCTCTTTGATGGTCACGTGAAGTGGCTCAGCTTGCAGGATATTACAGGGGACAAGTCGAAGTACCTCGATCCGGACGCCTGACAGCATTCGGCGGACGCAACTCGGCGCGCGGGAACGCGTCATGTCCAAACTCCACCGCGGCGCAACCGTTCAGATAGGATAGTCTCTCGCGTCCATCCACGCAGGTTTGGAGAAAACGGTCACACGCTGAAAGGGTGTGCTCCGTTCGCCGGGGATACATATCCACGCCCGTAACTGCGCAGCTTAGCAATATCACCTGGGACGTGGATGCCGCGGGTTGATCGGATGGACGCGGATCGTCCGGGAGAATCCGCGATGATCTGCCAAATCAGCGTTCATCAGCGTCCAATCCGTCCTCCGGTTGAGCAGTTGCCCCCGCCCAACCGAACGGTTACACCGCGGCGGGCTTGAGTGCAGAACTCAAACTCACGGTCGCATCGCCTTCCCTGTGCGTATGAACGCTCCGTGTCATAGGCGAAATCGAATTCCACTTCCTCTCCCAGGTTCTCGGTGGTCATGCGCATCGTGCCCTCATCAATTTCAAACAACTTGAACTCGAAGGGGGCTTCCGGGAAGGCACTGACGGTGACGAAGTGACAACCGCTGTTCATCACGTGCATGTTGACGTGGCTGTGGGCGCCGAGGACACAGCAGAGGTTTGGGGACTCATTCACCAACGCCATCACACTCCGGGTGAACTGCTCCGGCGGGAGGTGGAACGGCTCGTCCCATCCGGTTTGCTCTCGGGGAACGTCGAAGACGGGACTGTGCGTGCTGAGAAGATGTGGCATATCGGGGCGCTTCCGCAGATCTCTCCGAATCTGCTCTGCCTGATCGGTAAGGAGTCGAGGGTCCAGCGATGACTCCCAGCGATAGGGGAGGTCGCACCATTGGGTGGGCACAATGTGGATGGCGCAATCGTCCGTCTCAATAAGGGAATCGGGGCCTGTGTGGCGAAAGAATTCCGGCGCCCGGGAGAGCCAGACGTCCAGCGACTCTTCCTCCGTCAGATCGTGGTTGCCGAGGCTGAGATGCACGGGTGACAGCGGCGCGAAGCTCTCCGTCGCGCGCTGGATGTTCTCCGTCGTTCCTGCGTTGACCATGTCTCCCCCGTGCAACACAAAATCCACGTCGTTGCGCCGCTTGCGCCAACGCGCCAGGCAGTCGATCAGTTCCGGCAACCTCTCGATGTATGAGTTCTGCTGGCGGTAAATGGGGCCCACCGCGCCCAGATGCGTGTCGGCGATGTAAATAAATCGTGTCATGTATTTTCCCCGATCAATGTGCCCCGCTCACGCACACTTGGTTGTCCCGACTTACGCCCACCCCATCAAAGGACACAGTATTCGCAGTCCCGCCCAGATGATGGCGAATCCCAGCAGGTCGAACAACACCCCCGCTCGAATCATGCGCGGCAGCGGCACAAGACCACTGCCGTAGACAAGGGCGTTCGGTGGGGTGGACACAGGCAACATGAACCCATAACTGGCGCCAATGCACGCTCCCAGCGCGGGGGGGACGGGATTAACGTGCGCCGTCTGTGCGATGGCAATGACGACGGGAATGACCATGTTGGCCGTGGCAGTGTTGGAGGTGGCTTCACTCATCAGAATCGCCATTCCGGTTGCTACGCCAGTAAGACCCCACAGGGAATTCGCGCCCATCACCTCCGTGACGCCACGCCCCAGACTCTCCGCAACTCCCGTGGAGAACATCAGTCCGCCGAGGCTCATGCCTCCGCCAAACAGCAGGATCGTCCCCCAATCAATCTGCGCGGCCTGCCGCCAGGTCAGGGTGAAGTCCCCCCGGCTGCGATCCGTCGGGAGGAGGAAAAGAAGGAACGCTCCGATGAGAGCGACGACTCCCTCCGGGAGATGGGTGGAAAGAAACGCCATCAAGGGGTGGTCTTCCCCCACGATCAGGGAAATGATGCCCGGCGACACCCACAGACCCACTGTGACCCCAAACGCAACCAGCACATTAATCTGGGCGCGCGTCCATTTTCCTAACTGCTTTCTTTCTCTCTCGATATACCCGGAGAGGTTCGTCCCTTCCACGCTGAGCGACCCCGACACGGGGTGAAGGTAACGCATCAGCGCGTACAATACGACAAACATGGTCAGCCACAACGGCACCGCCACCGCCATCCACTGGAAGAAGCTGATCCGCACGCCCGCCAGGCTACGAAGCAGACCGATGCCAATGAGGTTGGGGGGAGAACCGACCGGTGTGCCGATGCCACCTACGGAAGCAGCGTACGCGACCATCAACATCATGCCTGTCGCAAATGGCCAGCGCTGAGCGCCGTTTCCCTTTGAGTCAGTGCTTGCGTTCCCGCTCCCCGAGGTTGCCATGGCATTCAGGACACCCAGCGCGATCGGGAGCATCATCGCCGTGGTCGCGGTGTTGCTCACCCACATGGACATCGTGGCCGAAATGAACCCAAAGGCGAGCAATACCCGTGCCGGGCGGCCTTTGCACCAACGAACAGAAAGCACAGTCAAGGCAAACCGTTCATCGAGGCGATGGACCATCATCGCCCGCGCCAGCATGAAGCTGCCGATGAACAGGAAGATGATGGGGTCAGCAAACGGCGCGAAAACAGTCTTGGCGTTGGCAACCCCGAACAGCACGCAGAGCGTGGCGCCCAAGAGAGCCGTCACCGGCATGGGAATCGCTTCGGTCAACCACAACGAAAGGGTTGCCGCCAGGATGGCGCTCATGCGACTCCCCGCGGATGACAGGTGACCGCTGGTCTGCCAGAGGACCAGGAGGAAGAGAACGGGCGCGATGTATAAGCCGGATCGTCTCCGAAGCCGCTCAAAACGTTCTTCCGCCTCAGAGATCACTTCTCCCTCCATGAGGGAATCCGGCTCAACTGGTGTCCGCAATCTCACAAGCAACCTCCAACGACCAGACTAAGGATTCAGACAAACGACGGCATCATCCCACAGGTATGCCTGATCGTCAACCGCGGCGGATTGCGGTGGAGCACACCGTCAAGCGGGCGGGCCGTCCATCGCTCAGGTTGATGGGTTGGCTCATGAACAGAGATCGTGTAAACACCGTGCATGTGTCTTCTCTGTTGCCGAGAAGTGTGACCTCGCAGGTACGCCGGGAATCATCCAGTGCTCCACCCGCCCGGTCGATTGAGGAGTGATTTCGTGAACAGCATCGTCACCGGTGAAGATTGGGGTGGCATACAAATGAGCGGTCGCACTCTCTCCCTTGCGCGTATGCGCGGGTGTCGTCGTACGTGAACTCAAACTCGACCTCCTTGGCCAGATCCCGTGTGGACATTCGGACTTCGCCCCCGGCGACCTCAAACACTTTGAACTCAAAGGGCGCTTCCGAGAAGGCACTGACGGTGACGAAGTGACAGCCGCCCTCCTCCACGTGCATGTTGACGTGACTGTGCGCGCCCATAACACACCCGAGTTGAGGGAACCGATTCACCAGTGACATCACGCTCGCGGTGAACCCCTCCGGCGGGAGGTGGAACGGATCGTCCCATCCGGTCTGCGCAGGGGGAACATCAAAGACGGGGCTGTGAGTACAAAGAAGATGCAAAACGTCTGAACGCTCCTCGATGCTCCTCCGCAGCCTCTCAATCTGCTCAGGCAACAAATCCGGCTCCAGCTCGGACTCCCACCGGTACGGAATCCCACACCATTGCGTGGGTGCAATGTGAACGGCGCAATCCTCTGTCTCAATGGTGTAATCCGGTTGTCCACCACAAAGGAGCTTCGGCGCTTGCGAGAGCCAGGCTTCCAGGGAGTTGTCTTCGGTCAGGTCGTGGTTGCCGAGGCTGAGATGCATGGGTGACAACGGGACGAAGCCCTCTGCCGCGAGTTGGATATTTTCCGCCGTTCCCGCGTTCACCATGTCTCCCCCGTGCAACACGAAGTTAATATCGCCGCGCCGTTTGATCCAACGCGCCAGGCAATCGATCAGTTCCGGTAACCTCTCAACGTACGAGTTCTGCTGATGGTAGATGGGACCCACCGCACCAAAGTGAGTATCCGCACTGTAGACAAACCGGGTCATTGAACTCTCCCCGACGTACAACGGGTGTGCCTGCAGCGGTGGGTGTAAGTAAGATTTGTGATAGTCAGCCCCATCCAGCCCAGCCGGAACCATAGGCGCCTATAATCTGGAAACCGACAGTGATTGTGTAACGGAGTTCGCGGTTCGTCGGTCCTGAGTGAGTTCATGCAACAACCCCCATCCTCGAACCCAAAGGGTTCGCACCTTCCCCCGTTATCGAACCGAAACGGTTCGTACGGGGGAAGGTGGTCGAAGACCGGATGGGGGTTGTTACTGTCCCCTTTCACTCGCGTGGGTTTCCCCAACCTTTCGTTTATGCCTGGCCGACCCCCGGGCGCTGATTACCTCCACGCGTCACAAATCTTACTCACGCCCTGCAGCGTTATTGGGTTTGGATTGGGCCGGATTCTGTGATATATTTGATAAACGCATCAAGAATACCATACCGCGAGAAAAGGCGCTCACGACGTGGGTGCGCTGGTCAGGATGCATTACCGATGGGAGAAGTGTCAACATGAACCCAAGAACTCATTCCATCGTTGCGCTCTGCCAGGAAAAAGGTCTGGACCCCGGGCTGCTTTACGAATCGGTCATTGAGTTGGCAGACGAAGGACTCCTCACGGCTGGCTGCATCAACGCTGCGGGGGGAATTCTGTTGCGGGAGTTGGGCCTGCCCAAGTACTTCTTCCAGATGATCCTCAAAGAGAATCTCAAACGCATCCTCCGCACCATCGCGGGGAACCTGCAGCGGAGTAATGGTGAGTTCGTGTTGCTCAGCGAGGTCTTCGAAGCCCGCTTTGACGTTGAGGGTGGAGTTCAGGCCCGCATTGCGACGCCGGAAAACCGGGATCGCATGGAGGCCATCCTTGCCAGCGTGATGACCGGCAACCGCATCGAATACTATTACGGAAAGGAACGCCAGTACTACACTTATCTCATTCATTCGGAACATTGCAAGAGATTGAGCGAACTCGCAGACGGGGAGTCGCCCTTCGCGTTCGGGCAGATTGCCGCGAATCCCGCGCTTCAACAAAGCACCCGGCAGCGCTACGAGGCGTTTATGAAGAAGTGCAACGGAAGCGTGATCCCTCTCATTTCGGTGACTCGCAACCCTCCGACGAAGGAGACGCGCATCATGTTCAAGGAAGATTTCTACCGGTCGCCTCTGCCCGTAATCCGGCGAATGTTTGCCGATCTCGGCATCACCATCAATCGCGCATACTGGGAAGTCTATCGTGGTTCATCCGATCAAGTCGAGTCCATCTGTTCGCTGTACCTGGACGGGTACCCTCTCAACGCCAAACTGCAAAAGGGCATCGACCATCTACAGTCCCTCTTATCCGTGCAGTCAGTCGGACTCGATGATTTCTATGTGGGTGGTTTCATCACCTTCGACGAGTACATTTTTATCACCGTGGCAAGTTCGTTCGTGCACACCTTCATCCACAAAGACTTGCCCACGGACCGAAATATCATGGAGGGACTGAACCGCAAGGACCACCGAGACGCCCTGGCACAGCGCATCTTCGACTCCAGCCGCTCGGAGTACACGCGCAAGTACATTTTGCAGACTGTCCGTCAGCAGCCCGCCCTTGTAAAAAACCTGTATCGGCTCTTTGACCTCAAGTTCCATCCCCGCAGAAGGCGAGCGCTGCAAGTTCGAGAGCGGCACGGTTCGGGCAAGGGCTTTGAGAGAGACTTGGCCGCCTTCCACCGGCAAGCAGAGATTGCCTTTGTCGATGACAACACAGGGCGCGACATCTTTGTCTTCATGTCTCGCATCGTTACCTGCACACTGAAGACGAACTTCTACAAAATCCGCAGGCGTTCGTGCGCTTTCCGGTTGTCGCCAGAAGTCCTGGACCCGCTGGTCTTCCCGAGCCCGGTGCATGGCGTCTTCTTTGTGGCTGGTTTCTATGCAACCGCCACTCACATGCGGTCAGACGAGATTGCCCGCGGCGGCGTGCGACTGATTAGGGTGACTCCGGGGAATTATGAAGTTGAGCTGGACAATATGCCTCTGCTCAATTACGCCCTCGGTCCCGTCGCCCAGCGGCTGAAACACAAGGACATCGCCGAAAGCGGCGCGAAGGGCGTCGTCGTTCCGGGAGTTGAGTATGCAGGCAACGGCCTCAACGCAGTGCTCGATTTTACCGACGGCATCATGGACCTGGTGCAACCCAGCGAGGAGGTGGTGGACTATCTCGGGAAGCCTGAGATGATCTTCCTGGGACCCGATGAGGGCACTGCGAAATTCATGGACACGATCGCCTGCCGCGCACGGGAAAGAGGATACAAATACTGGCGAACATTGACCACAGGGAAGAGCTTTGGGATACCGCACGACGCGTATGGACTTACCCGCGATGGAAGAGTGTTTGCTCTCCTCGCGCATGAAAACGAAGCGACCGAATTGCAGATTGACGGCGAGACTGCGCTGATCACGGATGATACCGGAAAAATCTACCGGAAAATTGGCAACCGCATCGATGCGAGCGGAATGACGACGATGGGGGTTGCGGGATGTCTTCGGACGGTCCTCCAACGCCTGGGTATGAAGGAACGCGAGACTCGACTGATGATTACTGGTGGCCCGGACGGAGACCTGGGCGCTAACCAGATTCAGTCTTTTCGGGGGAAAATCTGTATTGTCATTGACGGAGGGTCCGTTCTCTTCGACCCGGACGGACTTAACCGATGCGAACTGGTGAAGATCGCTCTTGCCCGACACACGCGGCCACGGCTCAACAGCGTGGCTTACCCGGAAGACAAGCTGGGCGTCAAGGGATTTAAGATTCCGCGAACGTCGGAGAGTTGCACACTGCCCGACGGAACATGGGTGGAAGATGGGAGCTACTTCCACCGCACATTTCTCTCTGATTCAGCGCTTCGGGACCTCATCGCGCAGGCGGGCATCCAGGTCTTTGTCCCCTGCGGCGGGCTCAAGGACACCATCAACGCGAACAATGTGCGCCCTTTTCTCGAGCTTTTCCGGGAACTGCAAGTGATTGTCGAGGGGGCCAACGTCTTCTTTGACGACACAGCCCGCGAGATGATTGCCCGGAAGAGCGGCATCGTGCAGATCCGAGATTCATCGGCCAACAAGGGAGGAGTCACGTCAAGCTCCGTTGCCGAGGTGCTCCCTGCGTTTCTGCTCGCAGAACGCTATGATGAGGTCTTCGTCAATGACCTGAAGTTCAAGTCGGAGTTGGTCCGCTGCGTGTTCGCGCTGATCACAAGGAACGCGGTGGCGGAGACGGAAATGCTGCTGAATCTGCACGCGCGAACCGGAACTCCGTTGTACCAGCTTTCCGTGGACACCAGCGAGCAGCTTCTTGTGCTTCAGAAGTGGCTCTTCCAACGGCTTGACCTGATTCTGCAACACTCGGAAATCGTGTCCTTGGCAGTGAAGTCTTATGTGCCCGGGGTGCTGGTTGAGAAAGTGGGCATTGCTGGCATATTGCGCATCCTCGGCAATCCGGAGATGCAAGCCTACCGCAACGCAGTGCTAACCAAGAGCATCGCTGCAACCGCCCTCTACCAGAACGCTCTCGAGTGGACCGACTTCCTTTCTCGATTGCAGTCAGACCCGATCGAGGTCTTGCATGAAACGCTCATGTGCTCAGGTGACTTATGAAGCGGAATGGCGTCTTCCGCCAGCACGCGCCTGCTATCACCACGGAGCGGCAGTCCACGTCGCAGCCCTTCGCCGGTGATACAGCGGACTCGGAGTCCGAAGTGAACTCAAGAGAACGTGTATTCTCCACTCTCCGACACCATCCGACTGACCGGATCCCTGTCGACTTCTGGGCTTCGGGGTCCATGAAGCGAAAGATGGAAATTCACACTGGCCTTACCCACGCGCAGTTCCTCGACGCATACAACGTGGACTTTCGATACATCGAGGGCCCCGCATACATCGGACCACCTTTGCGAAACCGCTGTGACATCTGGGGGGTCAGTCGAAGGGCTATTGACCTGCAGCTACCGGGCGGCAGAGAAACCTACAGTGAGCTGCAGACCTCCCCTCTCGCCGAAGCCGAGAGGGTTGCTGACGTGGAAGGCTACGCCCATTGGCCTTCCCCCGACTGGTTCGACTACGACGATATCGAGCGGCAGTGCGACGAGGTTCTCCATAAGGGCCGCGTCGTAGTCTTCATGGGAGACCGGCTCAACCGGGCCGCTCAACTGAAACCGGCAATGTACCTGCGAGGGATGGAGAACATCTTCCTTGATATGGCCGTTCGCAAGTCGATGGCGGAAGCCATCTTTGCCCGCATCAGGAGCTTTTACACGGCCTATCTGGAGAGAATCCTGGAGGCAGCGAACGGGAAGGTCGATATTGTCCTCACCGGAGACGATTTTGGGGCGCAGAACGGGCTTCTCCTCTCCGTGAGCATGTGGCGACATTTTCTGAGACCCGGCTTCGCTGACTACATCGAGGTCGTCAAACGCCACGGAGCCCGAGCCATGCACCACACGTGCGGATCGGTGGCGCCCCTGATCCCAGACCTCGTCAGTTGCGGTCTGGATATTCTCCAGTCAATCCAACCTGAAGCCGTCGACATGGAACTCGCAAATCTCATGGACAAGTTCGGTGACCGGTTGAGCTTTCATGGTGGGGTCTCCATTCAGCAGGCGATGCCATTTGGTTCTCCTGAGGACATTCGACGGCAGGTGCGGGAAATCGCAGAAGTGGCAAGAGCCCGGGGTGGGTACGTCTTCTGCACCGCCCACAACATTCAGGCGGACACACCTGTCGCCAACGTCATCGCGTTGCTGGCGGCATACCACGACTACGGTCAATTCGGTCCATCATCTGCGAAGTGAAAAGCGAGCATGCACTCAACATGATGTCCAACCTCCAACGAAGAACAGCACGTATGCGAGCGAGAGCTCCGTACCATCTCATGATGCTTTTCTGCGCCATCCTCGTCGGCGTTTCCGCTTGTAACGCCGACACGGTCGATCTCCTTGCACCGTCCGCAAAGAGACCTGTCTTTGTTTGCCCAGACAATTGGACAGACTCCTATGAAGCACGGGCCTGCCAGATACTCCAGAAGACTCTCGCGGACATGATTCACCTGGAGCCGACGATGGTGCGAGAGTCTCGTACGCAACCGGATCCAGGACATAAGTGTGGATCGGCCGCTGCCGTCGAGCGCTCAACCTGGTCGGCGCGGAGCTGCGTGGTGTCGACAACGATGGATTCCTGGTGCGCGTTGCGGACGGCAGCCTCTTCATCCTCGGCACCGGCACGGGACACGGAACAATGAACGGCGTCGTGGACTTCCTGAAGAAAGACCTCGCGGTCCGCAGAGAGTTCAGTTCTATCGCAAGGGGTTGAGGAGCTCTGAAATCCTGGTGACTCGTCAGTGGAAGAGCGAGCAGACCCAGCGGTCGATTGTCTCCGGCCATTTCCCCTCCGCGTTTGCCGCCCTTGCCCAACTCCAGGACCCCAACCTAAACTACCACAAGTACCACCGTGAGACACTGAGCAGTCTCCCTCTGCAAGCCATGATGGAACCCAACTACAACCTCGACTTGATGAGCGCTGGCGCCACGAACGTCCAGTTCAAATTGCTGCAGCTTCTCGACAAGAAGTTGGGGCGACCGAATACTCTCGTCACAGACGATCCGATGGGGGCGAAGAGTGTGGATGCGTTGCCGGTAGACCTCGTGGGGGACCGGCCCGCAACGCGCGACGACTTGGTCCTCCGTGAGAAGATGCGCGAAATCCTCCGCCGCGTCGCGCTTGTCAAACGCTCCCCAACCCCGCCCTCAATTGACGGCGAGCTGGACGACGCCTGCTGGAGCCATGCCGCGGAGCTTGGCCATTTCTTCCGCCTCTCCACAATTGATCCATCCACATTCCGAACGGAGGCTCGGTTCGCTTACGACAGCAAGCGCCTCTACGTGAGCTTTATTGCCTATCAGGACAAGGGATCGCTCTGGCGCGAATCCGGTGGAACTCGAGATGGTCGAGTGTGGTGCGACGACGCGGTGGAGCTGTTCATCAATCGCGTGGAGGCAAAGGATAAGCACTATGCGCAATTCATCATCAATGCCTGGGGAGACATCTTCGACGTCTACAACGGCGACACGAAGTTCGACGCGAAGCTGGAATGTAGCACGCAGATTCACGACGATCGGTTCGTGATCGAGGCCGCGATCCCCTGGACCGACCTGCCGGGCATGTCGCCAAAGGACCGCGTCCTGCGGATGAACCTGCAGCGGGGGAAGTGGGAGCAGGCAAGTTATGTGGAAGTCTCCAACGGGTTCCCCGGCGCGGAGGGTCCCGGCAATCTGGACGCGCGCGGCCGGATGGTTCTGCTGCCGTAGAAGACGTTACACGGTGCGCGCTCCCTGGGACTCAAACCAGTCTCGCACAAACAGAAATCGCTCGATGGGTGTTGGCAGCCCATCGACGCCAATCCAGAGAAGGAAATGGGCGTTTCGCACGCGCGGGGTGTACATCCTGTTCAGTTCCGCTTGAACATCGTCTCTGACCACGTTCGCGTTCTGGATGACACTGGGCTGAAAGACGCTACCCAGAAGCAGCACATCCTCTCCCAGCACGTCCAGCGCGTGTTCGTAGGGGGTGTCCCCGACGGTCGGAGGCGTGAGTGCATTGATCCCGTCCATCCCGGTCTGCTTGATGAGAGGCAGCAGCGCCTTCAGATGGCCGCACATGTGGAGAACCGCCAATCTACCGTGACGATGCAGAATGTCCACGTAATCACGAATCTGAGGAAGGCTGTAGCGCTCATAGACAGAGGGGCTGACCATCGTGGTGCTGGTATTCTCCACCGGGATTCCCACTTCCACCGGCATGCGTCGCGCAACCATCTCGTATTCCTGCTTCCGGCGGTCGTGCATGAGACTTAGAAGCTCCTCCGTCTCCTCCCGGTGGTCTCTTAGAAGCGTATAGAAACCCTCAACTCCCATGTCCAGTTGCAGTAACTGCTGAACAGGGGATGGGCCGAACGTGTGGCAGAAAACGCCGTCCTGCCCAATCGCCTCGACAACCTGATTCCAGTTCCCACCATCCGGGTCTTCCTGGTACCGGGTGTTCATCCATAACTGCTTGAGGACCCTCAATCCCTCGATGGTTGTAACAGGATGCTTGACGGGATGACCGTGCTTAAACGCGGAAGTCAGTGTTCCCCAGGAAGTGTTGAGTCTCTGATATCGGGTTCCATCGGAGGTCACTTCCACTTCTGTATCCGTATCAGTCCCCACGGCCCGACACGGCGACTTCACCACGAGTTCGGGGGGCATTCCATAGTTGCCGAACTGCAGAATGTCGCAACCGACATGTCGGTAGAAATCAAGCGTAGACATTGCGCGCAGATCCCTCGACATGCACGATCGAGTCTCCGCATCGGCCAGAGTCGTCCACGCGGGACGATCCACGGGTTGACGGTGGATGATCCTTTCAATACGTTCCTTGCCAGTCACTTCCACCGTTCCTTTCCCGCGGTGCTGCCGCCCTCCGGGCAATCATCGGCTCACGGCGCGTTCCTCGAACTCTCTCGGGTTACTGTAGTTTGGCAAATTCCGGTGAATACCAGATGTAGGAGACGCCTCTGCGTCCTGAACCTCAGATCCGCCAAACTACAGTTTCTTGGAGTGGGTGATCAGTGTGGCGAAAACCAAGTTCGGGGTGAAAGTAAGATTTGTGATCGTCAGCCCTGTAGCCCCTGCTACAGGGGAGATGGTGGGGCACTTCCCTTACCCAGACAACCCCTGCTGTCGGTAAGCTGAGCGAGCGGCGGCTCGCAGGGAACAGGTGGAACCGTCACATTACCCCTGTAGCAGGGGCTACAGCGCTGACGATCACGGCGGACTCACAGAGTCCGAATCATGCGCCATCACAAATCTTACTTACACCCCCAGGTTCATCCCCGTAAAAATACTTAGGCGCGTCGATAGCGGTGGAATTAATACTCAAGTCTCAAGCCAGTCGAAGAAGCCGATTTCCCGGAGTTGCGCCTGAATTCGCTTCTCCACTTCCGGAGTCAGTGGAGGAATGGGGAATCTGGAATGGCCGGTGTCCGTGCCCAGTTGGCGGAGGACGGAACGGAGACAACTCAGGATGATGGACCCCGACTCGAAGAAGATCCTCACGACCTGATTAATACGCGCTTGCACTTCACGCGCCGCGGCGATCTCTCCAGAATGGTACAGCCGGAACACCTCTGCAAACTGACGGGGCATCAGGTTGTAGGTAGACCCAATGCCGCCGCGCGCACCCGCCACCAGCCCCGAAAGGAAGACTTCGTCGTTTCCATTGAAGACGACAAATCGTCCCTCATGCAGTTGGGTGATCAACTGCATCTGATGCAGATTGTAATCGGAGAATTTCATCCCCGCAATGTTCGGGATTGTCGCGAGGGATCGCGTCGCCTCGAAGTCGATAGTCACTCCCGTTCTGCGCGGAATGTTGTAAATGATTAGCGGCAATTCCGTCGCCTCCGCAATCCGGCGGTAATGAAGCTCAACGCCCTGCCATCCCACAGGGAAGTAAACCGGCGGAATGGCCGAAATTGCGTCTGTTCCAGTCTCCGCAGCGTGCCGAGCTAACTCCACCGCGTCATTGGTTCGGACGCAGCCGATGTGAGCGATGACGGTCAGACGACCGCCAACTTCCTTCAGCACGGTTTCAAGCAGTTGCTTCCGCTCATTCAGGTCCAGCAGTAGGCCTTCTCCTGTGGAGCCAGCCACATAGTATCCATCCACCCCACGCTCTGCTGTGCGCTGGACGAGATTGCGGACCACGCGGTGGTTGATGGTCCCGGTCTCAGTAAAGGGAGTGATGAGGGCGGGGAAGACCCCCCTGAGTTTCTCCAGCATTGCTGCGTTCATGCGATCCTCCACGCTGCGGGATGAAATTCCGGCTGTGGTCAGCTCTGTCAGCCGTTTGCTCCAGCGATCAACGATTGGTAATCTGACACGATCTGCCTCACGAAATTCTGCACCGACTCGATGGGTGGAACGCCATCGTTCGCCCGAACAACGCGGTGTCCTACCAGATACGAGGCCAGAACACACTCGGTCTGATCCGGTCGGTCCTTCCAAATCTCGTGCAACTGGGCGAGGTATTTGGCGGTGCCTCGAATATTCTCATCCGGGTCGAACGCGTTCTCCACGCCGAGGTCTTTCGCCGTCGCAGGTGTCAACTGACCCAGCCCCTGCGCTCCGGAAGATGAAACCGCGTCTGGATTGAAGCTCGATTCCCTGGCAATCAGCGCCGCCACCAGCGCAGGATTAATCCCAAACTCTCTACCATACAGAAGCACCCAGTAAGTCATGTCGGTCGTCAGGTCCTGTGAAGCGCGACGGTTGTACCGCTCGACCATGGCTTTGATGCGAACTCCAAGTGGGTCCGAGTTCACGGCAGACGCTCGTTTCTGCGGTCGCGCAGCGCCCTCAGCAGAAATGCCGGCAGACCGGCTGCCATCGACGGGGCACTGTGGACAGTCCCAGGGCTTTTGACCTGCGCGCGCCCGCTCAGCGACATCCATCCCTGGCGGCATTCCGCCGGAAATGTAACTGATAGAGAGGAGTATTGCAATTGCTGCGTTCACCGATGTGCACCCGAATCTGGTCTGCGACTATAACGTCTCCGCTCCGGCGTGGCCTCGTGACCACCGGCCGGGCAACCATGATTATAGCGAGTCGCGAGAAGAATGCCAAACGCGTTGCTTGCTGCAATATAGATTTATTACAATGCTTGACCGCTCAGTTCCGCGACCGGCGCCTCAATCACGAACGTGGTATTGCACCTATTGCACAGAGCTCTGCGGCCCCGGTGGCTCTCGTCCACCTCACCCGTGTTTCCACAGTTTGGGCAGGCGATTCTGATCTTTGACATAGTGAACTCCTGCTGTATACCCGTTGAGGTATAAAAGGCGCCTGTGAGTGGATTTGGATTCCGTCTATCTACTCACGTACTCGGACAGGATGTTTAGGATCGACTCGAACTCGCAGAGTTCACCCAACTCCCGTCGCACCTGCAAAATCAGACCTTCCGTCTTCCCGCTGGTGCGTCCGGGGGGGACCGAAGGATCACCGGGAAGATCGCTCCAGTTCACTCGGTCAAGGCGTTTCCCCGCAGCCCGAGCAACCCACAGTTGAACGGTCGACAACGCGACCCCATACCGCGTCGCGCGACCGACCGTTTCGAAGCGCCTCGGCGTGCTGCGGTTACCATCTCGCGACGCCTTTGCTCCTCAGGCCCTTTTTATTGACTTCTGCATAAATAATGCAAAATAAGGAAGTATCCTGGGAGGAGGGTACTTCCGATGCGGCCTAAAGGTTCATGTAAGGAGTTGGAGAGTCGACGACGTCGTGCGATGGAGTTAGTGGATGAGGGATTGTCATTAAATGCGGTGGCGCGACAACTCGGTTGCCATGCCAGTTCCGTGCAGCGGCGGCAGGAAGCAGTGAGAGCCAAAGGAGAGGAAGGTTTGATAGCGCAATCTCCTCCCGGTCGTCCGCCGAAACTCACGGCGGAGCAGAAGGAGGAACTCGTTGGTGTTTTGCTGCAAGGTTCGTTGGCGCGGGGATACCGCACCGACTTGTGGACGACCCAACGCATTGCAGAAGTCATCGAGAGTGACTTTGGTGTTCGATACCATCGAGACCATGTTGGACGACTCCTGCACAGCTTGAATTGGAGCCACCAAAAGCCGGAACGGCGAGCGCAAGAAAGGAACGAGGAAGAGATTGAACGTTGGAAGCGAGAAGAATGGCCCCGGATAAAAAAAGGGCGCTCGGATGGGCGCCTACCTTGTCTTCATCGACGAATCGGGATTCCTGCTGATACCGAACGTTCGCAAGACCTGGGCGCCCCGAGGGCAAACACCTGTGTATCAGTGTCGTTACCGTCGCGACAAGATCTCGGCGATTTCTGGTATCACCGTGAGTCCGAAGCGACAAAGAATTGGGTTGTACTTTCGTCTTCACACGAAAAATATCCAGCAAGCCGAAGTGTGTGATTTCCTGCGCCATTTGCTTCGTCACCTGCGTGGAGCGGTCATTGTGCTCTGGGACAATGGGTCGTTCCATAAGGGAGAACCGATCCGGGAACTGTGTCGTCGGTTTCCCCGTTTGCACATTGAAGCCTTCCCGCCGTACGCGCCGGAACTGAACCCGGACGAAGGAGTCTGGACGCATCTGAAACGGGAGCTTTCCAATGGAAGACCCGACGACCGGGACGAACTCCTCCAAGAACTTGTTCTCAACTTCTCAATCTCGTCTTCGGGGTTGTATTCAACACGCAGACCTTCCAGCATTCCCGTGATTGTTGCATTATTCATGCAGAAGTCAATAGTCACTCAACTACCCTCCAGTAAAGTTTCTGGATATCATAACCTGACCAACAGTTGCTTGCACTCAAGTGACCGGGAGTTACTTGCACTTGTCCCCTGAATCGTCAGGTGGAGGGAGTTTGAAAAGCCGGTCGAAATCCTCTTCGCTTCGCATCAGTCCGTCTCCCACCAGGACGTTAGAACCATCCGTTGCCTTCTCCATCTTCGTTGCGAAGATCGGAGCGAAGGCGGAGAAGTTGATGTTATCCTTGCCGAAGACGCGGTTGACTTTTTTCCGTTCCTCTGCCAGCGCCGCACCCCGCTGCTTCGGGAAGCCGTCCGGCGCGACGCTCCAGTCCACATTGATCGGCTCCCCGCACACCGCCGACGCAATGCCGTTGCCAACGATCCCTTCCATCCACGGCACGCGGTCGGGGATCTCGCGGCGGAGTGCAGTCAGAACGCGTTCACGAGGTGTCATGTTCCTTCCTCTATTGTCTCGACCTCAAACACCTTCATCACTTCGTCGCCGTAATGGTTGATGACCTTGACGGCGATTTTGCCCGTCTCGGGTGGGGCGAAGGGTTGGCTGACGGTGGTGTAGAGGGTTTGCCAGGCCGCTTCGTCAATCTCGGCCCGTAGGGCGCGCTTCAGTTTGTCGTAGGGTTCATCCGCTCCGGTGAAGTAGGCATGGCGGACGAAGAACGATTCTCCGTTGTAGTTGGTATCAATGAACCAGCAGGCAATGTCATCGGTCGCGCTGGAGCGAATCTCCCCGGTCGTCGGATCATAGACATCCACACCCTTGACCTCCACCTCAAGCAATGAAGAAACCTCCGTCGCCCTCCCCTGCGGGCGGGGGAGGGTCGGGGTGGGGGTAGGCGTTTGCGCGTGCCGAACCTCCACATCCGGTTCCCCGAAAACCATGAACAGATTCCCCGCTCCGGTCTTCTTCAGCAGTTCATCCCCCATCGCGAGGTCGGGGTTCATCTTGGTCGGCAGCACCGTCAGCTTGCCGTAGCGCTTGATCTCTTCACTCACGCTGGGGTCGAAGGCGAAGCCGCAGACGATGAGCATGTCGAAGCCCACGCCCTTGACGGCTTCCTTGGCGGCTTCCTTCACGAGTTGCGCGCCGACGGTTCCGTGCTCCGGACCGATGCAGATGGCAACCCGACGGGTTCGGCGTGGCACGGGCATCCTGCCCGTGTCTTTCTCGGACGGGATACCAGCCGTCGTTTTCTCGGACGAGACGTCCGAGCCACTTTCGGTGTATTGGCCTGCGGCGTGAATCCATTCCCCGGCGAAGGGGTCGAGCGAATCAAACTTCAGCCGCTCGCCCTTGACCGTGTTCTGCACCCCCGCCTTCCTCAAGTTCTCAATGATGGTCGTTGCGAACTGCGACGGGCCTAACTACCTGATCTTCCAGCCTTCCATTCCAACTTCGCGCCGTTTTATCTTCTCCTCGACACTGATGGTGCGGTGCGGGCTGAGGCTTTCCACGGTGAACGGGCCGGTCACGCGAACCTTCTTGTTATCCTCGTAGGGTTGGTCGTAGAGAATCTCCGTATCGGCGCGGCGGGCGATGGAGGCGTCAATCTCCTTCTGCCGCCCGCGCCGCAATTTCCACCATTCCTCCAGTAGCGTAACCCCTTGCGGGTGTTTGTTCTGACGCCCACGAGGGGCTACGCTACACAGGTTGTCGGGGAGTTCGCGGGGGACCTCCCATTCCTCCCAGTTCGTCCCAAGCAGTTTGTTTAGTTCGGCCCGCAGCGGTTCCAGCTTCTCCTGCCACTTCGCATGGATGGCGTCTATCTCCGCATTGTTGGCGATGGATTTGAGGGTGACGTGCGGGACGCGTTTGTAGACGAAGCCTTTCTTGATGTCCGCCTCACCACTCCCCCTCTCCTTCTGGGAGAGGGCCGGGGTGAGGGAACCCGTCAACCCCGCTTCCTTCCTCGCGCCTTCCGGTGAATCCGCCAGAAGGTAATACGGGAACTTCGCGGACATGATGCGGGTGCGGGCGAGAGCCAGGGCGACGCGGCTGGTGTCGCAGGTAATCCACCTCCGCCCCCACTGCTCCGCCACATAGGCCGTCGTCCCGCTGCCGCAGGTTGGGTCAAGGACAAGGTCGCCGGGGTCGGTGGTCATCAGGAGGCAACGTTCCACGACCTTGGTTGTAGTCTGAACGACATAGACCTTGTTTTGCTCTGCCGTTCCCATCGTGTCCTCCCACAGATTTGAGATGGCCACGGCAGGAAAATCAGCGAAATACATCCTGTAGTTAACGAATCCTTTCGTGTTGAACAGTTTGCTTGCTCGGATTAGCCTGTTCATCCCCTCACGGTTCGTCTTCCAGCCCCCCTTTGTAGGCGAGAGCTTTCGTCCTTCCAATTCGAACCCGAAAACCGTCGAGGCACTGGGCGTCTCGGAAGTCAAAGGACTTCCGAGGAAAACGCGCGAATCCTCTGGGAGAAGCTGTGGTCTCAGCGATTCCTCTTTGGTGATTGGGCGCACTGTGCCATCCGCAAGTTCCACTTGGTTGTAACGTGCACCAGCCCCTTCTGACAGAACCTTCTCGGTGTAGAGTTGCCTGTACTTTGCCTGCGAGTTATCCTTGGCATACCATAGGATGAAGTCTGAAACGTTGTCCATGAACTGCTGTCCCATTCCGCCGCTCTTCTTCGTGGTAATGAGACTGACAAAATTCTCACTCCCGAACACCTCATCCATCAGACACCGCACGAGGTGGACGTTCTCATCCCCGATCTGCACGAACACGCTGCCGGATTCGGTGAGGAGTTCACGGGCGACGGTGAGGCGGTCGCGGAGATAGGCGAGGTAGGAGTGGATGCCGAGTTGCCACGTATCGCGGAAGGCTTTGACCTGTTCCGGCTGGCGGGTAGCGTCTTCGGCTTTGCCGTCTTTCACGTCCCGCTTGCGGGTGGAGACCTGCCAGTTGGAGCCGAACTTGATGCCGTAGGGCGGGTCAATGTAGATCATCTGCACCTTGCCCTTCAGCCCTTCCTTCTCCGCCAGCGAGGTCATCACCAGCAGCGAGTCGCCGAGGATCATCCGGTTCGACCAGTTCTGCTCGTGGCGGTAGAAGTCAATGAGGTCTTCGAACTCGATGCCGTTGAAGTCGGAGAAGAGGTTGAACTGCGTGGCATGGGTATCCTGCCCATGTTTCTTCACGAGTTGGGAAGCACGTGTCACTTCGTCGATGATGGCTTGCGGGTGAATCTTCTCCTGGATGTAGACCGGCACAGCGGGCACGGCGAGGTCCTGCTGATCCTGCTCATCCTTGCCCTTCCACACCAGTTGCGGATCGAGCGACGGGTCGCGGGGATACAGAACCGTCTTCGGCTTCTGCTCCTCCTCCGCGACAAAGTCGCGCAACTCCTCGGTGGGAATATTGGCGCGCTTGTTCTGGTGTTTGAGGGATTCAACCTGGGTGGGTTGCTTTGAAGTCTTACGAGCCATGCAAGGTTCTCCTGCGCGTTTTCAGATATCTTTATCGAAGCAGCAGTAGTGTTGAGAGTGGCGGGCTCACCACCCGCGGGTCTTCTATTGCCTGCAATCAGTCAGTGCGCCGTTTCCCGTTCCAAGTATTGCACAGCGTTCTGTCTGAAGTCGTCCAAAGAGGTGAACTGTTTGTCGCTGGCCGACGTGAGTCGTATCTTGTCCTTGCGCCCGATCTTGTCGAAATCCTCATGCACGACCATGCTGCGGAAAGGCAGTCTGTTGCGCTGAAATTCAAGGCAACTGATGGCGGTTAGTCGGGCGCGCGCGTTGTCTTTGACGCCAAACAGGTAAAGCGGCGTCCCATTGGGCTTGAACTGCCAATCAACCTCCAGGTCCTCTCGCTCGGGAATGGGACACACAGAGGGTGTCGGCTGGTAGAGGGAGAGCGATTCTCGGACAAACTCTTCAAGCATTTCCTCGAACAAGCTTGCCAGCGTTTCACGCCGGAAGAGCCGCATGTTGCACACCTTACCGATGACCTGGGAGAACTGCATCAGCGAAGGGTATAGAGACTCCGCGACAGTCTCCATATAGAGCTCGCCGTTTTCTTCGCTCGCACTGTTTTCAAGTAGGATGCGATGGAGTATCTTCTCCTTGTTCGGCGTATCAACATCGAAGGTGTAGGAAAGGCGCATTAGCGTCAAGCCATGGTCGGACAGCCTTATTCGTTGCTCCGCCGACAAGTCGGCATCCTTGGGCAGATCGAGAAAGACATCCATCATATCTCCGTCCTCGTGATATAGCGGCGCGAAAACCTGCTGGATGTTGGGTCGCTTTTCTTCCAGTTGTACAAAGTCGCCAAACTGAACGCGGAGTAGTTCAATCGCTTTCATGGATGTGCCTCACCTCCAAACATATCACCCTGTATGAGATTCGGGAAATGCTGGGTCTGATCAGCCGCCTGAACGTTTACCGCACGCAGGAAGTGACGCAGCGCATAAGACAGAAGCTTCCAGGCTCGTCTTTCGGCACGTATACAAGTCCCAGGGAAAAGTCCTCGGCAAACTCCAGGCTGTGTCGCATAAAAGCTCGAAATCCGTGCTTGCCATCCGTTCTCATTTCTCTGCGTGGGGCTTGTGAGATTCTCTTCGGACAAGAAATGAGTTGCTCCAAATCTTCTTCGGTATAGTTCATAGTTCTGTCCATTTCAGAAGGATGGATCGGATGTTATTCAATCGCCGTTCCCTGCGTGGACATTCTCCGCAAAGGACAGCAGTTTGTCAACCAACCTCCAGATCATCGGACTCACTGCTTGCTGCGTTCAGCAATTTCAGTTCGTATCTTAGTCACCGCATCCCATGGATCTTCAATCTCCATGAAGTCCCATCTCCCGAACCCGCCGTGATTATTGATTGCCGGAACCCACAGGTTGCGGGCGGTGGCGACTTTGGCTTCTTTGTCCTTGTCCTTTTTGCCGGTGACTTCGAGGATGAGGTTGAGGACGCCCCCACCCTCACCCCGACCCTCTCCCTCAGAGGGAGAGGGAGTCTTGATGTGTGCAATGAAGTCGGGGATGTATTGGCGTTCCTCGCCGTTTAGCGTGTACGGGATGGTGAAGCCGAGGTTGTGATTCTTCACGTAGCGGACGACTTCGGGCATGGCTTCGAGGGTTTCGGCCATCTTCTGCTCCCACGAATCGGTATCGGCGACAACATGGGAGATGTGGCACTTGTCTTCACGGGTGGCGAACACGGGCCGGGTTGTATCAAAGTCAACGTGACGGGTGGAGCCGACGGTATCGTAGGGGCGCAGGATTGGCAGCAGCGTGGCACAGGCATCCTGCCCGTGTTCATCCACCGGCTGGAAGCCGGTGTCACCGACAAGCGCCCTGTAAATACGGTCCGCCGCGTGGTGCATGAAGTCGATCAGCAGCAGCAGTTGCGGGAAGGTGTTGTCCTTGAGCCTGACGTATTCCGCGAGCCAGCGTTTGGTGATTCCGAGTAGTTGCGGAAACAGCCAGGGCTTTTCATTGCCATCGTCGTCGCGGAAATATTTCTCCAGGACGAGCTTTGCCAGATAGAACGCAACTTCGTTGACACGGTGACGCTTGAGGTCCTCCAGGGTGTGTATGCTCGATTCGCCCACGATGGGGTCGAGCTGCACTCGGGTCGGAAGGTCTTCCGTAGACAACGTCATTCTCGAATCGTCGGTAAAGGTGGCGGTGAGTCGCTCACCGCGGAAGTCGTAGCGGTAGCCGACGAGACGCGGGAAGGTAAGCTCACAGTCGAGCCGCTCTTCGAGAGCGCGGACGCGGGTAGGCATGGGACCGGGCTTGGGTTCCGGGGTCGAACCGCTGCACGGGATGAAGGAAAAGGGAACGCCGTAGACTTCGGCGTATTCCGGCTCAAAATGACCTGCCTCATTGGCAGCGTAGCTCATGCGCCGCAACGCGCGACCCACCACCTGCTCGCACAGCAGTTGCGTCTCGAAGGCGCGCACGCCGAGGATGTGGGTGACGGTCTGCGCGTCCCAGCCTTCGGTCAGCATGGAGACGCTTACCACGCACTTGACGTGTTCGCCCAACTTGCCTGCTTTGCCGACGGTGTTCATTACCTCCCGCAGCAGGTCTTCGTCGGTCAGGTCCTCGGTGTCACGACCGGGGAAGCGGGCGCGGTATTCGGACTTGAACTCGTCAATCTCGCGGGCGGCGATCTTCTTGAAATCGGCGCTCATGGCTTCGCCGGATTCAAGCTGCTGGCTGTCCACCAGAATGGTGTTGGGGCGGTGCAGCCATCCGCCGTTGCCGTCGTCGTTGCGGAAGATGGGCAGTTGCCCGGCCTGCACAATGACCTGTGGCACGGGCGTCTCGTCCGTGGCTTCACACGGGCGGGAAGCCCGTGTCACCTGTTTTTCCCATCCGGCGATATAGTCGAAGACGAGTTTGGAGACGTTGGTGTTGTTGCAGACGACGATGAAGACGGGCGGCGTGATATCCCGTGCGCGAGCCTCGTCGTTCTGCTCCCAAAGCTGGTAATACTTCTCGTAGTTGCTGTAGAGGCTGTGCAGCGCGCCCTGGAGTTCGAGGGGGGGTTTTGGCTCGCCTGCGACCTCTTCCGTTTTGCGTCCCTTCTTCGGCAGGTCTTTGCTGATGCGAATCCACAGATCGCGGTAAGTGGGTTGCTCACCAGTCATCGAGTCATCTGACACCGGCACACGCGGGACTTTCACGATCCCGGCTTCGATGGCATCAATCAGGGAGAAATCGGAAACTACCCACGGAAAGAGCGTGCCTTCGGGGTAGCCTGACCCGCGCAGAAAGAACGGGGTGGCCGACAGGTCGAAGATCGCCTTGACGCCGATCTTCGCTTTCACAGCCTCGATACCGGAAATCCAGACGCGGGCCTCTTGCTCACGCTGCTTCGCTTCGACGCGCTCATCGCCGGTGAGTTTCTCCTCTTCGCCGTCGGGTTTGCGTCGGTAGCAGTGGTGGGCTTCATCGTTGAGAACGATAAGGCTTTTCTTCGTGCCAAAGTCGCGACAGACACGCCGTACCATCTGGTCGGGTGTTTCCTTGTTCACCCCGGTCTGGGTTTGCCCTGCAAGTTCCTTGGTAAGTCTCGCTCCCTTGGACTTCTCCCGAAGCTGGAAGGCGTGAAAATTGGTGATGATGATTTTCGCCTGACGAAGCTCCTTCAATTCCTGGGCGGGCAGGAGATCGCGCAGGTGGTAGTAGTTCTGCGGGTCGTTCGGCAGAAGCACCCGCAACCGGTCACGAATCGTGATGCCCGGCGTGATAATCAGGAAGGTGTCGGAGAAGCGCGAATCCTGCGGATTCGCCCGTTTGTTCAGGGTATGCCAGGCGATGACCATCGCCATGACAACCGTCTTACCGGAGCCGGTAGCCATCTTGAACGCGGTGCGCGGCAGGCCGGGGTTGGAGGTGTCGTTCGCTTCCCGCAGAGTGTTCTCAATCCACGCATCGCCGTACTTGTGCGCGACCTCGGTAAGGTAGATGGCGGTTTCCAGCGCCTCGATCTGGCAGAAGAAGAGTTTCTTCTCGCGGTTGGGATCGGTCCAGTAAGCGATTAACCGTCCGGTGGTCGCCGTTACGCCAACGTGACCGCCTTTTCGCCACTGCGCAACGCGACGGCGGATATCGTTGACGAGTTTGTTCTCCTCAATACGGTTTTGTGTCCATTCCGTGTCGAGGATAAGCTGCCTGGCGCCTTTCTTCTTCGGCTTGGCGATGGGAATGAAGTATTGGCTGGTCCGGCGACCCTCGACGACCTCGTTGGTGATCCCTTCGTCGGAGAACCGGAAATGGCGTGTCGGCTCGTCAAAGGGCGAGTTGATGATCGGGTTCTCGATGACGACTTGTTTCACGGAATTCGCAACCTCGGCTGGTGCGAGTATATGACTCGTGACTCGACGCGTGCCAGTCCACGTGGAACGGAATTATAGCATGGGTCACTTCCCCGGCTCAAACCAATCCTTCTCAGTCAACGCCAGATACGGTGGCACGCCTTCCAGCTCGCAGCCGATATCCCCTGCCGCCCACAATATGAGGCTCCACATTTTTCCGGTGTCCGCGGGAGCAGGTTGGATAACGAGCGTCCCTTGTTCGGGGTGCGCGTTGGGATTCGGAACACCCACCTTCTGCGCGCCCAATATAAGCGCCTGTCCCTGATTGGAGTCCTGGTGGTAGCCGACGACTTTGCCCTCGGGCGAAATCCCAGCAGCGCCGTATTGGCCCGGATGGACGCCGAGGAGTTTGACCTTGAATTCCTTCGTTCCCTGTGGGACGAAGAAGTGATACCGCCCACGACCGACTCCGCCGATACGGAACTCCTTCAAGGTCTGCATCACGACCTGAAAGTTTTCTCCCTTCAGAGACCACACGCCACGCTGGTCGTCATTTACGACGACTTTCAATTGAGCGCCGGCGTTGCCCTGCAGAGGACAGCGGAACTCGTGCTTGTCATCGGTACTGAATTTTCCTTCACGGATGACGGCACCCGTTGAATCGAGCACTCTGATTGTCCCGAGTTCGGCGCGCTTGGTCATGGCTCCGTGTGGGGTGCGCGTGGCGATCAACTCGGTGGTTGTTCCATTCATCCGCAGAAAGAAGACCTTCTCATCCGGCGCGCGTACGGCGTGTCGGTCGGCGTCCGGTGTCTTACCGAAGTATTTGAGCATGTTGCTTACACTGCCATCCATGACGCTCACGCCTTTGTCGGAGCGGTGTTTGTCATACCACTGCTGCAGGAGCGCCATCGTACCGGAGGTGAAGTGCATCTGCTGGGCGATGGACTTCCCGAAGGAATCGCCTCCGCCTCGAGACAGAGCCTCCAGTCCGGTCTCAGCAATCTCGATGAACCGCTCATCGCCCGTGAGGTGTCCCACATAAGCCAGCGGTTCCACGATCAGCGCATTCAGGATCGTGCTCGCCCTGTAGTAAGGCTGGCCTGTCGGCGAGGCGGAGTAGGGCCAGCCCTCAGCGTTTTCATCCCACGACTTGATGACCCACTGCGCGCCGGTAATCAGGGATTTCTCCACCGCCGGATCATGAGTCTCCTCGTGGTACTCCGTCATTCCGCCCAGCAAAACGCCGATCAGAAATAGGTTATTCCCACTTGCTCCAGCGTGTCCTCCCGCGTGGTCTTCCGGGAGAATGTGCGGCCACGCGCCTCCATCGTCGAACTTCTGCTCCCGCAACGCGACCTCGGTGATGCGTTTTGCGGCTTCGAGATACACGGGATCATAAGTGCCACGATAAATCGCCATAATCGTCTTCAACGACCACCCCGCGGTCCGTTCATGGGTGCCGAGCGCCTTGAAGGTTGGCGACATCGCCCAGGCGACGTGCTCGCCCAGACCGATGGCGGCTTCCATCACGCGCGCATCTCCAGTGAGATACCAGGCGTCCATCATCCCATCCGCCCAGTTGTGACCATTGGCTGCTGTGGACATGCCGTCGAATCGGCAGTCCCACGTTCCATGCGCGGTCGTCTCCGTCCACGCGCCCGTGTGACCGATCGAGTGGGGATGGTTGCCGCCCACGTAAAAGCCATCGGGGTAGGCGTGAATGCAATCCACGTCCGCCTCGTGTCGCGCTGCCGAGAGGGCGAGGCGAAAGTAGTCCCGATTTCCAGTGCGCGCAAA
>Ga0210051_1000810_pt1 | contig 30540 bp, 33 predicted proteins | sample CryGey092014_all_FD_185464 | JGI IMG/M metagenome (GOLD analysis project Ga0210051, IMG submission 185464) | Groundwater microbial communities from aquifer - Crystal Geyser CG23_combo_of_CG06-09_8/20/14_all (SPAdes) (version 2) | ecosystem: Environmental > Aquatic > Deep subsurface > Groundwater...
CGACATTTGACGCATTTGAAATGATTTCTGCGTAGTTTCCAGAACCGTTTGGAACCGCAGTAAATACAACCAAAGTGTGTTTTCATATTTATATGGTATCATTGGTGGCAATTTCATACTATACCCTTAAACTAAATACATTATAGACCTTTGACATTATTGTGTAAATCCGTTATTGTTGGGCTCAAAGATGCTCAATCGTTTTTTCGGATTATTATCACATGATATGGGGATTGATTTAGGGACCGTAAACACACTGGTCTATATTCGTGGTAAGGGAATAGTTATCAACGAACCATCGGTTGTTGCTATCAATCAAAAGACGCGACAAGTGCTTGCGATAGGTAACGATGCGAAAAAGATGATCGGGCGCACCCCGGCACATATTGTTGCGCACAGACCGTTAGTCGATGGTGTCGTTTCAGATTTTGAAGTAACGCAAGCGATGCTTAAGTATTTTATCAATCAAGTGCATAAAGAACGGTTTACTTTGTTCCCACGTCCTCGTGTGGTTATCGGTATTCCTTTTGGGGTAACCGAAGTAGAACGACGCGCGGTAGAAGAAGCGGCGCTCAATGCCGGTGCTCGCGAGGTATTTCTTATAGAAGAACCACTTGCTGCAGCTATCGGTGCGCGTCTACCCATACAAGAACCCGGGGGGAGTTTTATCGTTGACATCGGCGGGGGGACAACAGAAGTTGCTGTTATATCGCTTGGTGGTATTGTTGTGTCACGTTCACTTCGTATCGCCGGCGATGAGATGAATCAAGATATTATCAATTATGCACGCGATACATTTAATCTGCTTTTGGGAGAAAAAACAGCAGAAGATATTAAAATATCAATCGGCAGTGCGCTTCCGCTTAAAGAGATTCTACGGTTTAAAACTCGTGGGAGAGATCTTGTGCTCGGACTTCCCAAAGAGATATTAATGACGTCAGATGAGGTTCGCAAAGCGATCGCAAAATCAGTAAATGCAATCGTTGATGCGGTTAAAGCGACTATAGAAGAAACACCCCCAGAGTTAGTCGCTGATATTATGGACAAAGGGATTATTCTTGCCGGCGGGGGCGCACTTCTTCGAGGGCTCGATACACTTATTGCGACCGCAACACAAACACCTGTTCATATAGCAGATGACCCACTGACATGCGTCGTGCGCGGTACGGGAGTAGTCATCGAAGACCTTGATGCACTTTCACAAGTTCTTCTCCCCACAGAATTTATGCGTAAATAGGGTTATTATGAATTCAAAACGACTTTCCCATCTGTATATTTTTACGTTTATTAGTATGATTATGGTGCTTTTTGCACAGACATCACCTATACGTAGTGTAAGAGGGCGATTACAATCGCTCTTTTTCACGGCACAACGGTCATTATATACTGCTGCCAACGGAACACAGTCGTTTGGGTCAACGCTGTCCCAAATTCAAAATCTTGCAAAAGAAAATACTGATCTTCGCAGTGAAAATGAGAAATTAAAAGGAGATGTTGCCCAACTTCAAGAACTCAAATTACGTGTTATGACCTTGGAAAAGGAGTTTGGCATCCAAGGTATCGATCGCGATAAAAAATATATTCCCGCAGCGGTTGTGGGACGATCACCATCGTCGTTTCGGTCGGTTATTACAATCGATAAAGGGAAGCAAGACGGGATTGCTCCACATCAACCCGTGTTATCGGGGGGCTTTCTCATTGGAAAAGTCATCGATACATTCCAAAGTTCGAGTCAGGTAGAACTGATTACGAGCCATCGGTTTCTCACCCCCGTCGTGTTGCAAAATTCCAGATTGCTTGGTCTTATGCGCGGCGGAGTTAAAGGGATCGAAATAGGACAACTTTCTATCGATGGAACTATCCAGATGAATGAAACAGTTGTAACAAGCGGACTGGCAGGTGAAATTCCGGCGGGATTACCGGTTGGGTATGTGAAACAAGTCACCAGCCAACCATCGGATATTTTTCAATCAGTAACGATTTCAACGCCAATTTCTATAAACCAAATCGAACTCGTTTTGGTAATGATAGGAGATAATGCGAAATAGTATCTATATTATAATTGGCTTTGTGAGTGCGCTCATCGAGGCAGCAGTGCATATTTCGCTGTATGGAATCGGTATTGAATTTGCAGTCGTATCTATTATTGGACTATCATTATTTTTCGCAGGAAATAAAAGTGCAGGGACCTACATTATGCTCGCTGGGGCTATCGTTCTTGATCTGTTTTCACCCTATCGTTTTGGGTTATTTCTGACAACAACCGTTATTATTCTCTACTTAGCGCAGACACTGTTTTCACGGAACATAGACCCGGGCAACCCTGTTATGACGTTTTTTATGATGCTCGGTGCATTTATTTTCTTACATTTCTTTGAATTTCTTGGTGATCCTATCATTACCGTTCTTGTAGCAACGGCAGTTCTTAACGCACTGTGTGCAACGGCATGCACACTACTTTGGGTGAGGATCCCGATATTCCATGATGCATCAATTATTGTGAGTAAAGATGTCCGTATTCGGTGAACGTACATCAATTAGTAACTTAGAAGAAGAACCGCTTTTGTATGAACATCCTCATACAGATACGACGGGCGATCATATTGAGAATGAAAGAGAAGTACGTCATATAGAGGTTTTTCTTGCTATTGTAATTCTTGTTTTTGCGGTTCTTATCGGAAAATTATTTTTACTCCAAGTTGTTGGAGGAGCATCAAATTTAAAACTGGCGGAAGGCAATCGTATTTTTGTACGAACCCTCCCCGCACCTCGTGGACTCATGTACGATAGAGATAATAAACCACTTGTTAAAAACGTTGCTCGGTACGAACTTATTATTACTCCAGCTGATCTTCCTAAAAATAAGCAAGAGAGAGAATCGATCTATTCGCTTGTTCGTGATGAGTTGCACATCGATATGACTGATATATCAAAACAGATCGAATCAAAAGGGCTCTACTCTATTGATCCGATATTCATACAGGATAATATAAGTCAAGAGCAAGCGCTGACGTACCAGGTGATACTTAAAGATAGTGTGGGTGTTGAAGTTATCGCTGAACCGATACGGTCATATCCTATAAGCGAAAGCATGGGGCATATTCTTGGATATATTGGTAAGGTTTCTCAAGATGAGCTTGCGTCAAATAACGCATATCTATTAACGGATTGGGTTGGCAAAACAGGTCTTGAAAAAAAATATGAAGATGTAATTAAGGGTATCCACGGGCAAGAGCAGGTAGAAATAGATGCAAAAGGTCGTCTGCAACGGATCGTTGCATCAACGCACCCCGAACAAGGGAATAATCTCAAAACGACCATCGATTCACCACTTCAAAGTGTGACATTTCAATCGTTGTCTAAGACAGTATTAGAAAAAGGAAACGGGAAGGGCGCAGCTATCGCCCTTAATCCAAATACGGGGGAAGTATACGCCCTTGTCTCATTACCAGAATATGATTTAAACACCTTTATTCGGGGTAAAAAAGATGAATTAGCATCACTGTTTAATGATCCTGAACAACCGCTCCTTAACCGAGTTATTGCAGGGACATATCCATCGGGATCATCGATAAAACCAATTTACGCTGCAGCAGGCTTGCAGGAAAAAGTAATTACTGCTGACAGTGCAATAGAAACTCCCGACGCTATTCGCATCGGTGATTTTACGTTCCCCGACTGGAAAAAACATGATGGCAAAACAAATGTAAAACGAGCAATCGCGGAATCAAATAATATCTTTTTTTATGCGCTGGGCGGTGGATATGACAGTATTCGGGGGATTGGTATAAAGCGCATGGATGACTATTTAATACGGTTTGGGTTTGGGTCACCAACGGGAATAGATATTTCGCACGAAGGAGAGGGATTTGTCCCGACCCCCGATTGGAAAAAGCAAAAAAAGAAAGAGCCCTGGTATATTGGCGATACCTATCACCTTGCGATCGGGCAAGGTGATTTGAGCGTAACGCCCATTCAGCTTGCAATCGCCGAGTCAACAGTAGTTAACGGTGGCACACGTATCACGCCACATATTGTTACATCGGTAACTGATATACATGGGAAAGAAATTCAAAAAGTTGATCCATCTCCAAAATCGAACAACGTTATCGATTCTGCAAACGCTGCAACTGTTCGTAGTGGTATGCGTATGACGGTGGAATCGGGATCGGCGCGGAGTATACTCGCAGATCTTAAAGGCAACAATGGTCAGCCCATTGAATCTGCAGGAAAAACGGGTACAGCTCAAACCGGACACGGTGACTCAACACACGCATGGTATGTTGGCTACGCACCGTACGACAATCCACAAATTCTTGTCGTTGTTTTAGCAGAAGAAGGTGGCGAAGGGTTCAGCACAGCCGCACCTGTCGCAGGTGAGATGTTTAAAGCATTTTTTAGAGATAAGTAATTAATGCGTTGTAAACTAATGTTAAGAATAGGCAATCCGAGTGGGTTGACAAATATGCTCGCGCGCAGTACACTTATTCCCAATGTTCCCAAACAAAGTTTGGGAATAATAATTATACAAAAGTATGAAAGAAGGCATATATGATACAAGAAACCATTCTGACACTCGAAGGGCTTGATAAGATAAAAGAAGAGCTCAAAGAGTTAGAAACGACTCGTCGATCAGCGGTTATAGAACGGCTCCAATCAGCGCGCTCCCTTGGCGATTTCTCTGAAAATAGTGAGTACGATGATGCGCGCAATGAGCAGTCATTTGTAGAAGGTCGTATTCATGAACTTAAAGAGATGATTAAACATGCAAAAATAGTCACAAAAAAGAATATGCACGGCGTAACCATTGATCTTGGTAGTCGAGTAACGTGTACGCTCGAAGGTGAAAATGATACATACGAAATAGTAAGCTCGGCAGAAGCAGATCCGACTCATGGTAAAATATCGATAGATTCCCCTCTTGGGTCAGCACTTATAGGAAAGAAAAAAGGTGACACCGTTGATGTGCATGCACCCGGTGGAAGTTTATCATACCAAGTACTATCGGTTGAATAATAGTAACTCCACGAGGGAGTGTGATATACTCAAATTCAAGGAATAACATGCTCGATATAGCATACATACGTGAACATCCACAAGAAGTAGAAAACAATGCTCGCAACCGTGGTCATAGTGTTGATATACATAAAGTTCTCGAATATGACGCAAAGCGAAGTGCATATATCGTTCAAATCGATGCTCTGCGAGCCAAGCAAAATGCACACAAAGGAACTCCGACTCCAGCGCAACTGAGCGAACTAAGTATAGTTAAAGAAAAAGAAGCGTCACTTTCTCGTGAACTCGATGAGTGTGAAAATATACTTCGCGCACTTCTTTCAGAAATTCCAAACCTGTCGCACCCCGATGTCCATATTAGTACGGATGAAAACGACAATCCCTTGCTCGACGTTGTCAAAGAGCCGATCACATTTGATTTTGAACCAAAAGATCATGTCGTGCTCGGGGAATCGCTTGATCTTATTGATTTTGATCGCGCTACAAAAGTTTCCGGTGCCAAGTTTTATTATCTTAAAAACGATGCGGTGCTTCTCGAACAAGCGTTAATCGCCTATGCATTTCAGATTGTTACCAGACATGGGTATATCCCCATTATTACTCCTGATGTCGCAAAACGTGACATATTGGTAGAAGTTGGTTTTAATCCACGCGGCGATGCAACGCAAGTATATAATATAGAAAATACGGATCTTTCGCTCATTGGTACTGCCGAGATAACCATGAGTGGGTATCATATGAACGAAACGTTTGATGAAAAAGATCTGCCCAAAAAGTATGTCGCGCTGTCGCATTGTTTTCGCACAGAAGCAGGATCATATTCAAAATATGCGAAAGGAATATTTAGAGTGCATCAGTTTACTAAAGTTGAGATGTTCCAGTACACCGTTCCATCAGAATCAGAAAAAGCGCACCACGAGATGCTTGCAATAGAAAAAGAACTTTTTGACGGACTTGATCTCCCCTACCGTGTTATCGACCATTCTACTGCAGATTTAGGAAATCCTGCATATCGAACATTTGATTTAGAAGCGTGGATGCCCGGCAAACCCAACAAAGACGGGTCGATGGGCGATTGGGCAGAAGTAACATCAACATCAAATTGTACCGATTATCAATCGCGTGGGTTGCATATCAAATATAAAACAATTAATGGCGATAAAGCGTATGTACATATGCAAAACGGGACGGCGCTTGCGCTCCCCCGAGTGATAATTGCCATCCTAGAAAATAATCAAAACGCAGAGGGGAGCATAACTATACCAAAAGTATTAACATCTTTTATAGGAAAGGAGACCATCACACATGCAGATAATCATTAAAGGACTCCATGGTTTGCATATCCCCGACGATATTAAATCCTACGCGCATGATAAAATTTCGCTTCATTTAGATGGCTATAATGAACCGACCGTATGTGAAGTGGTGTGCGATGATACTCACGGGAAAGGCGCAGATAATAAATACGTTCATATTACCGTAATATCCTCGCATATAAAAAACCCGATTCATGTAGAACTCGGTGCTAAAAACTTTTTTACGGCGATAGATACCGCAACAGATAAACTTGCACGTGCGCTCCACCACGCAAAACGTTAGAGCTTATTATACTGGATTTACGTACTCCTCTGTTATATTACGGAATATATGATAGAATATATGTGTTCGATGTATAGGTTGAATATGAGAAAAGGAGAACACCGTGGGACTACTCGATAAATTTTTTGGACCGTCAGAAACAAAAACAGTGTCTGCATATAAAAAGCACGTTGAACATGTGCAGGGTTTTGAAGACCACTTTGTTAAATTATCTGATGACGAGCTCAAGCAACTGACACACAAACTGCGGTCACGGCTTGGCAAGGGTGAAATAAGCAATGATCTTTTAGCAGAAGCATTTGCGGGGGTACGAGAAGCTGCACGGAGGACTATCGGACAACGCCATTTTGATGTGCAGTGCATTGGTGGCGCAGTACTCCATGACGGCAAGATTGCAGAGATGCGCACGGGGGAAGGAAAAACGCTCGTTGCGACGCTTCCACTTTATTTAAATGCACTGGAAGGTAAAGGGGCTCATCTTGTTACGGTCAACGATTTCTTGGCAAAGTTTCAAGGTCAGTGGATGGGAAGCGTCTTTGATGCACTTGGGATGACTACGGGAATTATTGGACATGAACAATCGTGGGTATATTCTAAAGAACCCCAAGACAATGACGATGAAACCTGGCGCCATTTAATCCCCGTTTCACGTAAACAAGCATACGACGCTGATATAACCTATGGGACAAATAATGAGTTTGGGTTTGATTACCTACGTGATAACATGGTTGGGTCGTCACAACAAAAAGTGCAACGTGGTCTACATTTTGCTATCGTTGATGAAGTTGACTCAATTCTCATTGATGAAGCACGCACGCCGCTTATCATCTCTGCACCTGCACGTGAATCAACCAACCTCTATCAACAATTCGCACAGTTGGTAAAACGACTTAAAACCGACGATTATATAATGGATGAAAAAGATAGAGCAGTAAACCTCACTGATGGTGGGATACATAAAATGGAGGCATGGCTGGGGGTCGCAAATCTCTATGACCCAAACAATGTCACACTTATTCACCACGGCGAAGAGGCGCTCAAAGCACAGGTTCTCTTTAAACGAGATAAAGATTATGTTGTAAAAGATGGCGAGATCGTTATTGTCGACGAGTTTACCGGTCGCATGATGTTAGGGCGGCGGTATAGCGAAGGGTTGCACCAAGCGATAGAAGCTAAAGAAGGGGTTGAGGTAAAGCGAGAATCAGAAACACTGGCGACTATATCTTTCCAAAATCTTTTTCGTATATATTCAAAATTAGCGGGGATGACGGGAACGGCAGCGACAGAAACAGAAGAGTTTTATAAGATTTATGGTCTCGAAGTGGTTATTATCCCCACAAACAAACCGATGGTCAGAAGTGATCATCAAGATAGAATATATAAAACGGAAGAGGGCAAATACAACGCGGTTGTTAAAGAGATAAAAGAGCGTAGTGAGCGCGGTCAACCGGTTCTTGTGGGGACCGTTTCGATATCTAAAAATGAAAAATTGTCAAAACTGCTCAAGCTCGAAGGTGTCAAACACCAGATGCTCAACGCAAAACATCATGAACAAGAAGCAAAAATTATTGCGCAGGCAGGGCGACTTGGCGCGGTAACGATAGCGACAAACATTGCAGGGCGCGGGGTGGATATAATACTCGGTGGCACCGCGCCAGAGAAAACTCAAAACTCAAAACTCAAAACTCAAAATAAAGATGAAACCGAAGAGATCGGGCTCAAAGTCCTGACACATGATCGGAGAACTTTAGAGCAGTGGCAGGAGGAACACAATAAAGTTGTCGATTGTGGGGGGCTCTGCGTTGTGGGGACAGAACGCCACGAATCACGGCGTATCGACAACCAGTTGCGCGGGCGTGCAGGGCGACAAGGTGACCCCGGCGAATCGGTCTTTTTTGTATCAATGGAAGATGATTTGATGCGTATTTTTGGCGGCGAACGTCTTAAAGGGATGATGGATAAGTTGGGGCTACCCGATGATATGCCTATTACCCATGGGCTCGTATCAAAATCGATTGAGCAAGCACAGAAAAAAGTTGAAGGGCACAACTTTGACATTCGCAAACATTTGGTTGAATACGACGATGTCATGAACAAACACCGCGAAGCGATCTATAGAAAACGCAATCTCGTACTCGATGGGAAAGGTAAAGTTGATGATCAGGAAGTTGATATTCATGATGAGATACTTTCGTTATTTGCCGATGACGAACAACCGCTCTATGAACAAAAAGTAAAACGGTATGGTATGGATACTATGCGCTCTATTGAACAACAAGTATACGTGCGCGTCATAGACCAATTATGGATCGATCACTTAAATGCAATGGACGAACTGCGCACCGGAATTGGTTTGCGTGGATATGGGCAAAAAGATCCATTGGTGGAATACAAGCAAGAATCGTTTAGGATGTTCGAACGGTTGCTCGATACCATAGAAGCGCAAGCGATAGATATTTTGGTTAAGGCAGAGATCGTTGCCCATCAAAATCAAATACAACAACGCCCGATGCAGGTGATAGAACAAGGCGCCGTAGACAAAGCAAGCGGCGATGTGATGGAAGAAGAACTTCAAACAGAACAAGTGCAACCAACACAATCCTCCGCATTTCTACCAGAATCAAACAATCCAAGCGGTGGGGTAGAAATAACGGTGCGAAAAAAAGGAAGTGTTATCGAGCAATCACTCATGGGTAGCGCCATGAAAAAAGTCGGTCGCAACGACCCGTGCCCATGCGGGAGCGGAAAAAAGTATAAGAAGTGCCATGGAAAGTAGTGAAGAAAAAACAAGCGAAGCGCAGTCCCGTACCGAACCGAAGGCTCTGGTACTGGGATATAAACAGTGCCATGGAAAATAGTAACAGAATTAGGTATTAGGTATAAAGAATGATGGATTAAATACTATGGAAAATAAACTTTATTTTATCACCGGAAACATAAATAAGTTTAAAGAAGTGAAAGCGATGATTCCTGATGTCGAACAACTCGATATTGATTTGGTAGAAATTCAAGAACTCGACGAGCATAAAGTAATTGAGCATAAATTGTTAGAAGCGATGAGTCATCATGACGGGAAGTTTATAGTAGAAGATACTTCTTTATACTTAGACTGTCTGCATGGGTTGCCTGGTCCGTATATCAAATGGTTTTTACAAACGATAGGAAACGATGGTTTAGTTGATATTACGAAAAAATTTAACAACAATCGTGCCTACGTAAAAGTAATTTTTGGATGTGCACGTGATTCAAAAACAATTAAGTATTTTAAGGGTGAAGTTAAGGGAAGAATAGTTCCCGTTCGGGTAAAATCTGGTTTTGGATGGGATGATATCTTTGTTCCCAGTGGGTATACGCAAACGTATGCGCAGATGGGGAAAGAAGAAAAAAATAAAATAAGTATGCGAACAATTGCACTTACCAAATTAAAAGAATTCTTAAATCAGGAAAAGAATAAATATAATAATAAAGGAGATGGGAATTAAACTAGGCATATACCGCCACTACAAAGGTAGTCTTTATAGAGTCACTGGCGTTGCCACGCATAGCGAAACGTTAGAAAGGTTTGTTGTCTACCAGGCTCTTTACGCCGAACGATCATTGTGGGTACGCCCATATGAAATGTTTATAGAAAGTGTCAAAGTAGATGGTAAAACTATTCCAAGGTTTACATATGTCAGAGAAAAAGAATAATAAATATCATCTACTATAAGGTTCATACTTTTATGCTTTAAAGTATAAAAGTATTGATAGGGACATGATGGAAAAATATATTTATACTACGTCAATAAAATTAGATGGTAATATGTCGGCGACATTTGGACTTGAGCAAGCAGTAGATAATAGAGAAAAGTTTATTTCGTCGCGCGGGCTTGATCCCGACGGGCTTATTTTGACAAAACAAACTCATGGTAACGTGTTTGTCAAAGTCGATTCATCAAAGCTGGGTTTAGCTACAACTAATACCTATAGTGCAAAAGCAGATGCGATGGTGACAGATGATCCAAAAGTAGTACTGGCAGTATTTACCGCTGACTGTTTACCAATATTTTTGTATGATGAAAATAAAAAATGTTCTGGCATTGCTCATGCCGGTCGCAAAGGGACAGTTGCTCATATCGCTGATGAAATAGTTAGAGCACTTATTAAGCATTTTGATTCAAAACCAGAAGATATAAACGTATCATTTGGTCCATGCATACATCAATGTCACTTCGAACAGCAACATCCGCAGGATAAAGATAAAATAGACGAGTTTACTAAACTTTTCCCTGATGCAGTTGAACAAAGAATGGGTACGTATTTCTTTGACCTAATTAAAGCTAACAGTGCGCAGTTAATTAACGCTGGCATACAATTGAATAAAATCGATTATTCAATGAGCGAGTGCACCGCAGATTATCCTGACACATACTGGTCGTATCATAAAATCCAAAGAATAGAAGGTTCAATGATAAATATTATTGGCGTTAAGAAAGGGGAGTTGGCATGATCAATCAAACGCTGGTTTTTATTCAAAAACAAAATAATCTGCTTTTAGGTCTTAAGAAGCGTGGTTTTGGTGAAGGCAGATACAATGGGATCGGTGGTAAAGTCCACGATGGTGAATCGGTTGTGGAGGCGGCAAAACGAGAGTGTAAAGAAGAGATCGGCGTTGATGTCGATGCGTTGGATCAGTTTGGTGAAGTTGTGTTTTATCCTGTCAAATTTCCGAAAGGTATCAAGGTATATTTTTTTAATGCGATAGACTATCGTGGAGAACCAACAGAAAGTGAGGAGTTGAAACCGGAGTGGTTTGATAAAGATAAACTTCCATTTGACAAAATGTGGGATGACGACAAACAGTGGATGCCACTATTCTTGCAAGGTAAAAAATTCACCGGAACATTTTGGTTTGATGAAAACGATAAAGTTATCCGCCATGAACTCAAAGAAGCTAGTAAAGACGAAGAAATTCCTTCTGAATTATCCATAGTAGTTTAGAAAGGAAATAGTACCTATGGTGTACACTATAGGTACTACTGCGATCGCATAATGTATAAACATTTAATTAATACAAAAAAAATGAAAGGGACCTTCCGGTCCCTATAGTTGAGATTTGTACTATGACTAAATCTCATCTATTATTCGTGGAATACGCTCTACATCTAATAACAGAGATTGATTATCAAAGCGCGGTCGTTCAATAGGCATCCACTTGTCATCTGAGAGTGTCCGGTCCCATGGACACACAGACTGTTTGTGTTTGAAATATGGATATATTTCACCAGATTGTGGATCTACTCGAGAGTATGTTACAACCTGACAATTATGAATGCGGTCAGTTGGAGAGTTTGAGTTATTAAGCTCAAGATACATTTCCGGAGTGAGTAGCTCAAGGAGAATTCTAAATCCCCACATTGCGTCTCCATGTAAAACCATGATAACTTTTTCATTTGCGCACTCTCGCGAAAGTGTATGGAGTATCAAGCTTAACCGTACAAGCATCTGTGTTATCGATTCCCCACCAGGGAATGATGTATGGAGCGGATCTATCTTTCTTCGCTTTTCATATTCAGCGTAGAGTCTGATGCGTTCGGCAACGCTCATAACATCTGCAATTCCCCAGTCACGTTCTCTAAGATACGGGTGCATAAACCAATTCCCGTCTAATCCTAGGTGCGCTGCCGTTTCACGCGTACGAATATACCATGAGGTGTATAACCGATCGAAACACTCATACCCAAGTTCTCGAAGGTAATCTCCTGCACACTGTGCCTGATTTACACCTCTTGAAGTAAGTCTCCACTACGAGCTTGGGCGTGCAAGGAACTCTGATGTAAAAAGAGTGTCATCACCCTTCTTTGAGTATTTTGAAGCGACATTACCTTCTGATTGTCCATGCCTCACTAACACCAGAATTAATGGCATAGCATTAAGGGTCTCTTGAATGAGATCGAATATTGCTTTTCTGAGAGCACTGCTTATTTTCATCACGATTCACCATGTTTGCAAAGAATATGAGTCGATCCAAAATATTATATACTCATAGTAAGGAATTATCTAGTAATATTTGTTCGCATGAAGATACTATGATAGTATTTTTCTATGGACAAACAACCACTATTTTCAGAGCGATTTGAAAAAGCAATCGGAATCGCTGCAGTTGCTCATGACGTACAGAAACGCAAAGGGAAAGACAAAATATCCTATATAGCCCATCCGTTTAACGTCGGCGTCATTCTTATGAACATGGGTTTTGATGAAGATACAGTTATCGCTGGTATTCTCCACGATGCGATAGAGGACACGGATTATGGATATGACGGTATTAAAAGATTTTGGCGTATCTGTCGCAGATTTAGTTAAACGAGTAACCAATCCTGATGGAGCATCATACGATGAATGCAAAAAGTTTCAGCAACAGATACTCAAAGATGCGCCAATAGAGGCAAAAGCGATCAAAGCAGCCGATCTGCTTCACAATACGTACTCAAAAGTAAAGGCGATTCGCGAGGGCGATACAGAAATTTGGAACGAGTTTTCTTTTGACAAAACTAAAATTGTCAGAGAGGATAGAAAGTTGGTAGAAGCATTAAAACACGGTTGGGATCATCCGATATTCCCGATCATTGCGACGTACCTCAATACCATTGAAAATACAATTGAAAATTAACTATTATTTTTTACTTTTTCTTTCAATCCACTTTTGCAAAGTATTAATATCTCGCTCTGCTTCATCAAAGAGTATTGGCATAGTACCCCTATATGCGTCTCGGACCTTTTCTACCTTTTTTAATTCTTCTTGCAATCTATCAATAGTGTAATATGGTTCTGAAAGCTGTATAACATGATCACCTATCATTATAGATTTCGATTCAAGTAGTTCAGGTAATTCTTGTTCGAGCTTTCTTTCAGGTTCAGGCTTACTATCATGGGTAGTACCATCAGGATTTTCGATTTTTTGATTCGATGTTTCATTAGTCGGAGAACTAAGTGCAGAATTTTCTGGATTCGGTAATGCATTACTTTCAAGTTGGTCAAGCAGAGGATTAACAACTTTAAACAGTTCTTGACATCGGGGACTTGATCCATTGACATCAGGGTGAATACTTTTTGCAAATTCACGTTTAGCTTTTTTAAATTGATCGCGTGTATATGTTTCTTGCAACCCAACAAGTTTACGAGCATCTTCTTTATTACTAATAAACTTCTTAAAATCATCGATGGGAATAGACGTATTTTCTATCAATTCTTTCACGGAAGGCAATTCTTTTTCCTGGCTCCTTTCCGGTTGTAAAGGATTTGGGGATGCAGTTTCAGCCTGCGGTGGTTGCTGTGGATTAGATGGATTTTCTGGGGGCGCTTGCATTCTTTCAAGTCCTGTTTGCGGGTCAACCCGGGCAAGGGCTGTTTCTTGAGGGATAAGATCGAGATATTTTGGATCGGGGCTTGTTATCTCGCCGCGGGATGCAGCACTTTTAAGTTCGGATGCAGTTTTAAGGCATAGCCCGGCAACGGCAAGTCCCAGCCCTGCGTATGCTCGTGCATCGATTGCATGACCAAGCGTATGCCCAACCGCTCCGCCAGCGTGCCCCATCATTTCTGTCGCATTGTAAAGAAAATTAAATCCATGTCGCCCAAATCGTACTGCATGGGAAATACCATCACGGTCGAAATCTTGCATCCCAAGTGGCACTCCGGTAACCATGCCGATACCTACAGCAGCAACACTGCTTACAACAGCACGCAATTTTGCCTGTTTCTTCTCCCATACATCCTTGCTTTGCTCCTGTGCAATTACAGCTTTTTCTTGTTCTGTAATACCTCGTATAAGTGTACCGACTTGCGAATTATATTGTTGTTGTGTAATCTCACCCTGAGAAAGCTTTGCATCAAGATTACGGAAATCTTCTCCTAAATTTGTGAGCAGAGAGCCCTTTGCGCCTTCGACTTGTAATCGCAAATTTCTGCCCTTACTTAAATATTGTACCGCTTCAATACCACCGTCTACTGCAGTTTTAAGACCAAGACTATAGACCATAGGAGCGGCAAGGAGTCCAATCCCGCCCGTAAGAGTGCCTGCTGCAATTGCTGCTGCTGTCCCTACTGCGATCTTCCCACCAATTTTTACTGCTCTACCCGCATCGGTTTCATTGAGCCACCATTTCATTTTACCTATTTTTCCTTCTCCATATCGTTCTATCATTCGTTGCTCTTCGCGCTCACGAATCTCTTTGGCGATTTTTCTGCATAATCAATACGTTGTTTTTCTTGCTGTTCTGGAGTCGGAGCGAGTTGTTCTTGCGTTTGTGTACGGACTGCCAGTGCGGCATCCCCATCTTTATCTGGTGAATGTACAAGTGCTGTTTCTTGCTGGGTGCGTGCAAGCGCGTCGGTTGCCTCAACCGTTGCAAGCTCATCTGGTACTACATCAACTGAACCAGGTTGTGATAGTGCCACCGCAGTATCTATGTGAGGTGATGTTGAATCAGGTTGTTGCTCTGGTTTTGGTGTGCCGTAGTTAAAATCAACAGGAGGGGTATCGGGCTGGTGTTTGGCTATTAAATCTTCGGCGGTCCCTAAAACACCAACGGACTCGTCAGGCTGAGTTTCAGATTGGAATGCACGATCCTCTGGTGTTGGCGCGTTGAGAGTCTCACTCATAGTGTTATGAATTTAATGATTGTTGAGGCGGTTGAGGTTGTGGTAATGGGGAAGGGGTCTGTGCATCCGAGGACGCAGTATCGGTTGGCGGCTGCATGGTGGTAGAGAGTTGATCAAGCGGGATCCCTCCTGCGGGCTGAACTTGAGCTTGCGGTTCTTGGGGAGTTGGCTTGGTTTGTAGAACACTCGGTGGAGAGGTTGATTCTACACTTGATGGTTGTGCTTGATATGCAGGGAGGGTCGGTTGGGAGATGCTACGTTTTGTTGGGATAAAGGCTGTGTCACGGCGCTCTGCGCAGAAGTTGTCGGTTGGGGTTGGGGTGCAGGTTGCTGCGGCGCAACACTTGGTTGAACGGTATGCTGATTGTGAGCGTTATCTTTGACAAGTCCAACGAGCTCAACTTTATAATTAAGTGCTTCTTCCGATGCTATCCGTGTCATGTCAATACCTTTTTGTATCAGGTATAGTTTTACTTTTTCGTTGTCACCACTATCAATCAGTTGGTCGAACGATGCTTGTTCTGGTTCGGGGATGCTATCAAGAATTCGAGCTAAAATTCTTGTGTGAATCGTAGCAAGCGCATCATCGATAATCTGTTGTTTTTGGTCATCTGTAGCACCCTGTATCCCTAAAAGGTCGATAATGCTTGTATCTATAATCGATGCGGGGTCGATAACGGTTGCAAATTGTTGCGGATCTATAGCTATATCCCTCCTTGTAGACGTATAGTGTATAATACTATCATATAGCAATGCAAAGGGGATATGAATAACACACAGATAGCTACTCAATTACGTTCGATTGCAGAACTCTTAGAGCTTACCAAAGCCAACCGCTTTGAGGTTATTGCATATCAAAATGCATCGCGGACGATAGAATATCGTCAAGATGATGTAAAAACTATGTATCAAACTAAAGGAATCGATGGTTTGCACACGATACAAGGAATTGGCAAAACGATCGCGGGTAATATCGCAGAATATATCGATACGGGGAAAATAGATAAAAAAGAAAAATTATTGCGCGCAATATCTGCGGTGCAATTGGCGATGAATGATATACCCGGAGTTGGACCAAAAACAACTACAAAACTCTATACTCTTCTGAAACCAAAAACTATCCCCGATCTTATACATAAACTTTCGTTACAAAAAAACAAAGCTATCCTTGACCAAAATAGCATTAAAGAGAAATCAATCAAAAATATACTTGAGAGTATACAAACACAAAAAACAATATCAAATCGCATACCCATTAGTGATGCGTTGCCCGTTGCGCAGTATATTGTTAATGAACTGTTAAAAAATAAACATGCTCGCAGAGTCAATTTTGTCGGGTCGCTCCGTCGGATGAAAGATACTATCGGTGATATTGATATCATTGCATCTGTCGATGCGCGCAACTCTGCTTCGATCATTTCATCGTTTGTAAACCTGCCAATTGTTACTAAGGTGATCGCACAAGGAACAAAAAAGGCAACGATTATCAGCACGCATGGGTATCATATTGATTTAGAGATTGTCCCGGTGAACGAATATGGGTCGTTACTTCAGCATTTTACGGGGAGTAAAGAACATAATATAGAACTGCGCACCTATGCACAATCGATAAGGATGTCCGTTTCGGAGCACGGGATAAAGGTAAATAAAAAATCAAACAGCAAAGATCAAAACAACAGTTCAAAATTCAAAATTGTTAAATGCGAGACTGAAGAAAAAGTTTATACAACGCTTGGGTTACAATATATTCCTCCCGAATTGCGCGAAGGATCGGGGGAGGTTACGTTAGCACATAAAAACGCGTTACCTCGTTTGATCGAACAAAGTGACATCCGTGGCGACATGCAGATGCACACACGTGCATCGGATGGGAAAACATCAATCGATGAACTTGCCAAGCGTGCCACACAACTCAAATATAATTACATTGCGATTACCGATCATTCGATAGGTTTAGGAATCACGGGTGGGCTTGATGAAAAGGGTTTGCTTTTACAAAGAAAAGAGATAGAAAAGATAAATACTCACTATGCAAAAAATAGATCACCCTTTACCATACTTCAGGGGGTAGAGGTTAATATACGTGCCGACGGGCGACTTGACCTACCCGATAGCGCTCTCGCACAACTTGATTGCGCGCTCGCATCAATCCATTCGAGCTTTAAACAAACACAAGCCGAGACAACAAAACGGTATATACACGCGATCAAAAACCCCTCTATATCTATAATCGCGCATCCGACAGGAAGGTTGCTGGGAAAACGAAAAGAGTTGGATGTCGATTGGAATGCAATTTTTGATGCATGTGTTATCCACAAGACGGCACTCGAAATTGATGCCGGTATTGACCGGCTTGACTTGCCAGATGTCCTCGCATGCGAAGCGCGTGCAAAAGGGGTAATGCTTGTCATTAATACCGATGCGCACCATCCCGATCAATTAGAAAATATGTGCTTTGGTGTCGCAGTTGCACGGCGAGCATGGTTGACCAAACATGATATATTGAATACTATGGATATACGTAATGTATTGGCATGGTTAGGTAAAACAGAGGAGGGTTATTGACGCACGCGCAAACGAGTGTTACACACGGGCATTCTGTCCAACGCGAACCGATGATTTGGCTCAAAGACGTTGAAAAACGCTATAGTGTGGGCGGGGAAGAAGTTATCGCGCTTAAAGGGATTACCTGCACCATACAAGCGGGGGAGTTTGTGTCGATCGTTGGACCATCTGGTGCGGGTAAATCAACACTTATTCGGCTTTTGATACGAGAAGAACGTCCATCACATGGGCGTATTATCATTGCTGGTCGAGATATCACCCCGCTTAAAGCACGCGAACTCCCTTTTTTTCGCAGACGTATCGGTGTCGTTTTTCAAGATTTTCGTTTGCTACCTCACATGACGGTAAAAGAGAACATAGCGTTTGCTCTCGAAGTATCAGAAGCGACAGACGATGAAATTCGAAATAGAATCCCTAAAATACTCGATCTCGTCAGTTTAGTTGACAAAGCAGAAGCATATCCCCACCAACTTTCCGGTGGAGAAAAACAGCGTGTATCCATCGCCCGCGCGCTCATTCATTCTCCCAAAATACTTATAGCAGACGAACCTACGGGTAACCTTGACCCGACAAACACGAAAGACGTTGTCGAACTTCTTAAACGTATTAATGCCGCGGGGACGCTCGTCATACTCGCATCGCACAACAAAACAGTCGTCGATCAACTCAAACGCAGAGTCATTGTTATGAAAGACGGAGAGATCGTTTCTGATGTAAAAGAAGGAGTCTACAATCAAATAATCAAGGAGTTTCATGAGTTTTGTTAATATCAAACGAGTTTTACGTCTCGGACTGGTCAACTTTTGGCGCAATTTATGGTTATCACTTGGTTCAGTATTAATACTGACGTTGACGTTGATTACAATAACAGTATCGGTGATCCAAAACTATGATATTCGCCAAACAACAGACGCGATCAAGGGGAAGCTAGATATCACCGTATACTTTGATGATAATGTCCCTGAATCGGATATTAAAGATTTGCAATCAAAACTTCAAAGCAGACCTGATATCAAATCAGCTCTCTATATATCAAAAGATGATGCGCTGAAAGTGTGGGATACCAGACCAACTACGGAAACCATCAAAGGTCTTGTGACACAAGAAAATAATCCGTTGCCACGGAGTTTACAACTACGGACGTATGAATCGGAATCACTAGAAACAATTGCGACTCTTCTTAAATCACCGTCGCTGCAAAACAAAATTCGCCGCGTATCCTATGAAGATAATAAAAAGATAATCCAAGATCTTATCGCACGCAATAAAGATATCACGCAAAGCGGGATGATATCATCACTTATATTTATGATAATTTCTCTTATTATTATCATTAATACTATCAGAATAATTATACTCACCCGGCGCAAAGAGTTTGATGTGATGCGGCTTGTCGGCGCATCTGATTTTTATGTCCGTGCACCACTTATCATTGAAGCGCTCATTATCGGCTTCGTTGCGGCACTTCTTTCTACCGCATTTCTCTATATCGGCATCTTGTATGATGTCCCGATTGTTCCTTCGTTCTCCCAATATTTTGGAAGCGGGGCTCAAGCAGTCGGTGAGCTTGTATCACAAAATATATTTCTTATATTTTCGCTGCAACTCGTCATCGCGTTTATTATTACTGTTGTAACAACAATTGTTTCTATGCATCGCTATCTTAAACGATGACCTTTTCAATTCGCATGTTATCTACAAGTATGATATAATACTAGATTGATGTGTTAAGGAGGGGTTATCATCACTCGGAAGCATATTCAAAACAAAATGTCACCGTATATACGTATCGTTGTGCTCATACTATGCATAGCGTCTTTTGTCGCACTACGACCACAAAGAGTATCTGCACTCACTGTGCAAGATCTGTTAAAACAACGCGACACACTGTCTCGCGAGATAGAACGAAATAAACAAGAAGCCGAGAAGAAAAAACAAGAAGCAGCAAAAATAAGTACCGATATCAAAAAGATTGATGGTGATGTTAGCACAACAGAAAAACGGATTATGGACACCGAGTCATCGCTCGATCAAACTCAAAAAGATATCACCTTAAAAACGCTCGACATCACTCTTAAAGAAAATGAACTTGCTAAAGAGCTTGCAAACCAACGAGAAGCGTTGAGGGTCATTTATGAAACAACAGGAGAAAACTGGGCATATCTCCTGGTGAGCAACGATATAACAGAAGCGATCAATAGAGTAAGTTATTTAGAGGCGCTCGAAGTGCGTATCGAATCGACGATAGATCTTGTTACGCATCTGCGTGACGACTTGGTTACACAAAAAAATAATCTTGTCACACAACAAAAATCACTCGAATCGCTCAAAAAACAAACCGAAGCATATCGCCAAAGTCTTGATTATCAAAAATCAAAGAAGAACGAACTATTAAGTAATGCAAAAAATGCGCAAGCTAGTTATCAGCAGAAGTTAGAAGAAGCAAAAAAGGCGTATCAAGATGTAAATTCAGAATTGTATAAACTCCAAGAGGCAGCTCGCAAACGTGCAACAACGCGGGGTGGGTCAAAGCGAACAAATAATATCGTTTTTGGGTGGCCACTGTCAGGGGAATTTACGACTCATTTTGGTGAACCAACACCGTTCCAATCATTCCATACGGGTCTTGATATCGATGGTGTCATCGGCGATCCTATCGTTGCTGCTGCCGATGGAAAGGTGAACTTCACTGGTGGTAACTCGCGGTATGGCTATGGGTTGTATGTCACCATCGACCACGGTGATGGTATCGCATCTCTCTATGGGCATATGTCGGGGATAGAAGTATCCTCTGGCGATCAAGTTAAACAGGGTGATAGAATAGGATTTGTCGGGAACACCGGTTTTGCAATCTCATTAAACGGTGGTGATGGCTCGCATCTACACTTTGAAATACGCGAAGATAATATCCCCGTTGACCCCGCAATCTATTTGCCGTAATGACTCTGAACCCATTGCAAAAGTCCATATTCGGTCTTTTAAGATATATTTTGGCTACAAGCCACTCACCCCTCATCGCCGTAATAATCCTATTACGCCTCTTTGAGCTTCGTGCATTTCGCCTAAAATCTAACCTAAAATACTCGAAAGAGACATTTGCAATGGGTTCTATGCATTTACTGGAGAGACGACACCTTATTGCGAAGTTAGGTGTGAATAGGTATAGTAACAATAATGAATACTGTCGACGACATACTCCCCATTAATGAACTTGATGAGACGCTTCGACCGACTAAGCTCGATCATTTTATTGGGCAAGACAAGGTTAAAGAAGGTCTCTCTATATTTATCCAAGCGGCAAAAAAGCGCAAAGAACCACTGTCCCATGTGCTTATCCATGGTGCACCGGGACTCGGCAAAACAACGCTCGCCACGATAATCGCTCATGAACTTGGCGTAAATATCCGTGTAACGTCTGGTCCGGCACTGGAACGAACAGGAGATCTCGCCGCAATTTTATCAAATCTCGAAGAAGGGGATGTTTTTTTTATCGATGAGATTCACCGTATGCAACGGTCAATAGAAGAGATTTTGTATCCTGCGATGGAGGATTTTGCCATCGATATTATCCTTGGCAAAGGACCATCGGCGCGGTCGATGCGACTTGATATCCCTAAGTTTACTCTTGTAGGTGCGACAACACGGGTAGGTGCGCTTTCATCTCCGCTGCGTGATAGGTTTGGCGTCGTATATAATTTAGATTTTTATACGGTGAGCGATCTCGAAAAGGTTATCACCAGGTCCGCTAAGATTTTAGGGATTACTATTGCGCCTACTGGCGCAACAGTAATTGCACGCAGGTCGCGCAGGACACCGCGTATTGCAAATAGATTACTCCAGCGCGTCAGAGACTATGTGCAAGTGAAGGGTGATGGTACAATAGATGGTGGAAGTGCTCACCGGGCGCTAGAACTCCTTGAGGTCGATACACTTGGGCTCGATGCGACAGACAGACGAGTACTTCTGACACTCGCAGAAAAATTCGAAGGCGGTCCGGTCGGGCTCAAAACACTTGCAGCGGCGACCCACGAAGACACAGAAACGCTAGAGATTGTCATCGAGCCATTTTTACTCCAAATGGGTTTTCTCGATAGGACGCCCCAAGGAAGAAAACTTACGCCGCTCGGAAAGAAACATATTACGAAGCAAAAAGGTATACATATATGATGGAACTTATTATACTTCTCTTTTATGTTCTCTTTGTTATTGTCTATAGTGCGTTTTATGGGTATATCATTAAACGGATTTGGGAGTTTCGTATAGAAGGGGATAAGTCACGAGAAAGTATCATCGTCTTTCTCCTGTGTATCGGTGCAGTATTGATAGTAAGCATACTTATAATAATGGTGCAGTTTGCTCGGGGGGTATCATGACACAAGAATATTATTTTGCTGTTCCTGGTCGTGAAGATGAAAACGAACCGGTCCTTATTTTTCTTCACCGCCATATCATTTCGTTATTCATACCCATGGGTATATTTATACTTCTGATACTGTTGCCCGTATTATTCAAAATTGTTATCGCCCAAGATACCTTCGCGTCGAGTATCTCTTTGAATGCACGCCTTCTTATAACAATTTTCGTTTCGATGTATTATCTCATGCTTGTTGGATATTTGTTTGGAGAATGGATCTCGTATTATTACGATATTCTTATTGTCACAAAATGTACGGTCATAGATATTAAACAAAATAATCTTTTCAATAGAGAGATTACCCATCTCCACCTACGACAAGTAGAAGATATCTCGTCAGAGATTAAAGGATTTTTGCCCACTGTTTTTAACTATGGTAATATCATAGTGCAATCAGCAGGTGCTCAAGAACATACCGTTATCCAAGCGATACCAAACCCACAAAAGGTGGCAGCAATTATTTTGCAACTTCATAAAGATTTTATTGAATACGAACTTTCGAACCACCGAGGGGAAACGGATAGTGACGAAGAAAAGGATAGTACGGATAAATAAACTCGTATGCATTAGTTTTCTCATAAGCTTTCTTTTTGTTGTGCACGTGCGAGCGCAACAAATCCCATCTGTCTATATTTCTGAAATTGCGTGGGCTGGATCAATAATTTCAACGGCAGATGAGTGGGTAGAACTTGCGAACGCAGAAGATAGAGATATCGATATTAGCGGATGGACGATTTCGCGATTAAGCGATGGAGTAGAGAAAGAGATGGTAGTGATAGCGAGCGGTCGGATACCGAGTCACGGAAACTTTCTCATTGCTAACTATGCGCCACCCGATACGGTATTACCTCAAATTGGTGATGGTGTCACTACGGATGTATCTCTTGCGAATACAAAATTGCAATTAAAACTATATGATAGTAATACTATTTTAATCGATACTGCGGACGATGGTGTTGGTATCCCTCTGGCAGGGTCAAATGCTCTCAAAGCATCGATGGAACGAGTACTTCCTGTTACCGACGGAACACTAAAAGAAAGTTGGGCTACATCAACGACACTCATCGATTCGGCTGACAGTACAAAAGGGTATGGTACCCCAAAAATTGCAGGATATCCACATATCTCTCTAGATCAAAATCATTTGTACTACTCTATAGGTCAGGATATTACAATACGGGGTAGTTTTTCGTCGCCTCTTTATGCACACGATGAACTATCTCTAGAGGTACTCTGTGGGTTACGTAGTGCATCTGTCGTAAAAGATACAAACGGTATGTTTAGTGCAATTATTTCACTATCTGAAAATGTGTCGCAGTGCACGGCAACGCTTGTTGATCCTCGTATGGTAAACGCATCGAGTATTCTCAAGTTAACGCAGCTGTCACACCTTGGTGCGATCGTTATCTCTGAAGTGATGCCCGACCCTGACGCCGGTGATGAATGGATCGAAATTCATAATCAAAGCAATGAGGATGTAGATTTAGTTGATTGGCAACTCGATGATATACGGGGATCAGGATCAAAAAGTTTTACGTTTCTCCATCAGATCATTATGGCGGGAGAATTTTTAACTCTGACAAAATCAACAACGGGAATCGGTCTCAATAACGATGGTGACGAGATAAACCTTATTGATCCATTAGGAAATGTTGTCGACACAACCACATATAATGATGCTCCCGCGAATCAATCGTGGGTGCGACTTAACGAACGGTCGTTTGCTTGGAGTGGGTTTCAGACACCATCGAAGGAAAATGAGCTTCCCGAGCGAATTAACTACTATGGATTACTCGCGATACACGAAGTACTCCCCAACCCCAATGGGTCCGATGAAGAGGGTGAGTGGGTAGAAATAATTTCACACGCACCCAAACCCGTCGATGTAAACGGGTGGTCAATCGACGATGGCGATGGTGGGTCGAGGCCGTATATTTTTTCTGTCGAAACACTCATCCAGCCAAACCAACCGTTTGTTATTAAACGTCCTGTAAGTAAGGTTGCATTTAATAACGATACTGACAGCGTACGATTAATTGCCCCTGATACGTCACTTATGGATAGTGTTACCTATGCAGGCGCAACGCAAGGGGAAAGTTATGCATATTTTGATGATGGATGGCAATGGACGAATCATCCAACTCAAGGGGATATAAACATTCATCGCGAAAGTGCGCCAACGATTACAGAACCCACGGACCAACCTACTTTGCAGACTCAACCACTTGTTAGCGATCCCGTGATTGTCCAAGTGACACCAGAAAGTGAAACGATACACGATCTTCCAGTCGATACCATTGTTCAGGATGAAACTCATTATACAGAGGATTCTATTCCAAGTATTATTATGGATATTCCCAACAGTGATAATGTCCAAACTAACCACGATACGCCTGACAACGGATATATTATGGGGGCACAATCTCATCGTGACCGTCCTGTGCCCTTGCTCATTGCGCTTTTTTCTGGGATACTTTTATCTGTAATTCTTGGAGCAACCAACATATGGCACACTATACAATTGCGTCAAAAAAAGGGCTCAAAGACTACGCCAGACAGTACGCATCCAGGTTAAAACCGGGTGATGTCGTTGGTTTTGTTGGAGAACTTGGTGCAGGAAAAACAACGCTTGTACAATATATTGGTGAATACTGTGGTGTGAAACAACTGATGCGGTCGCCAACATTTATGTATATAAAAGAATATTATATGCGAAATGGATCGTCGTTTGTGCATTGCGATGCATATAGACTAACGAACAGCGCGGATGTGCGCTCTATTGGGCTCGATGATTATATAGGAAGCAAAAGGTCAATAGTATGCATCGAATGGGCAGACAAAATTCGTGACGTCCTTCCTTGCGCGACGCAGTGGGTAACACTTACGCGGATTGGTGGTCTAAAGCGAAAAATTGAGGATGATAGAAAGGAGCACAGTGGATAACCGAGTATTATACATTAATACGGCAAACCAAAAACCGGTTATATGCCTTGACGATCTGTGCTGCTCGATACCAGCCGACGCAAAGCATCGTCGTACACATATTATTGAGACAATCGAAAAAGTCGTAGCTAAAGCATCATGCACCTTGTCAGATATTACATGCATCGAACTCAACCAAAATGAAACATCATTTACCCAAGCACGCATAACTGTTGCGATAGTAAACGCGCTTGCTAAAGCACACAATATCCCTGTTCGATATACTGGTTCGCACAATCAGAGAATGATTCTTCCCCGGTATAGTGGCAAACCTCATATAACGGTTAAAATATAATTTACACTTTTATTATTGCTCAATTGTAGAACTTTATGATACACTCAATATTATGAAAGCACGACGTGCACACGTAATTAATGCAGATGGTTCACTAATCAAGCGACCAGATACGGTCGCAGAGATAATTCGACCAAAAAGACCGTCGCAACGTAAATTTCCTTGGCTTAAACGGTTAGGTCTACTTGTTGGTATCGTCTTTCTTGTTTATGTTGGTATCGTTGGCGCAAAAGTTCTTGGTGTTATTGGGGAGATACATGTAAATAACGAGGGGTCCACGGCACCATTTTTAAAATTTCCTAAAATTACTCCAGAAGCATTAGCTGGAGAAGGTGATGGGAGAATAAATATTCTACTGCTTGGCATTGTCGGAAAAACACATACTGCCGGGAGCCTTGCTGATACCATAATTCTTGTTTCTATAGACCCGACAAATAATAAAATTGCTCTTCTATCCATCCCTCGGGATCTCTATGTTACCTATCCAAAACCACTCTCAGGGCAAGGTAAAATCAACGCGATCCATGCCTACGGAGAAGAGCCACAACGTAAAATTGCAGGTGGCGGTCCAGAGATGATGAAAAAAGAAGTAGCACAAATACTCGATGTCCCCGTGCACTATTTTGTGCGCGTTGATTTTGATGGATTTAAAAAATTAGTAGATACACTAGGCGGTGTGACCGTTAATGTAGAAAAAGCTATTTATGACCCGCTCTACCCCGCACCCAATATGATCGATTATAGTCCATTTAAAATAAGTGCGGGTATACATGAACTTGATGGTGACACCGCGCTAAAATTTGTTCGTTCACGAGAAACAACATCTGATTTTGATAGAGCGCACAGACAGCAACAGATTATCTCTGCGATCAAAGAGAAATCACTCTCGCTTGGCGTACTTTCTAACCCAAAAAAGATCGTTGATATTCTATCGGTACTTGGGCAACATGTCAAAACAGATTTGACGACGTCAGAAATGGAACGTCTGGTTAAAATAGTTAAAGATATCCAAAAGGAAAATATATTGTCAAAAGTTCTTGATAATGGACCAGATGGACCGTTGGTAAGCGAAAACAATGGCGCCTATGTTCTTGTGCCACGATCAGGTGATTATAAAGAGATTCAAAAAATTGCACATGAGATATTTGTCGATCCATTTCTTGATAATGAAAAGGCGACGATCGCCGTACAAAACGCATCAGGGGTTGCGGGCAAAGGGATAGAGGTGAGTACATTACTTAAAGAATATACGTATACGGTTAACAATACAGTTACTGCATCAAAAGTATCAAAACAATCGATGATTTACGACACTTCAAACGGTAAAAAACCTGCGACAATAGAATTACTTAAAAAACGACTGGGTATGAGTGTCAGTACAACCGTGCCAAGTGATATACAGGCAACGACACCAAATGAAGATATCATCATAGTCGTCGGAGAAAGTTATGTCGTATCTAAAAAATAACATTCGGTCAATCGTTCTTGATGTCTGTATTGCGTGTTTCGCGCTTTTAGGGATAATTGGTTTTTGGTCAACCGAACAAAACGATTTTATGCGCATCGGTATCGGTGCTCTCTTGATTTTTTCGGCATGGAAGCTCATACGCAAAGATAATGCACCAGCCCTATTTCTCATCGGTTTTATAGATGCAACGGTATTGTTCCGTTCGACAACCGGTCAAATGCCATTTACCTTTTCTAACCAAGTCGCGGCGATACTTATTTTTGGCATTGTTTTGTTTCTTTTTGCATATAGACATGCGCGGTTTGACCATCATCATTTTGTATCCCGATTATTTTCTCTTTATAATAGTCTTCTTGCTCTGCTTGTTGGTGAATTATTTTTCGTTCTTACGTTTTTTAGTATCGAAGCAAAAAATAAAGCAATCTTACTCGTCCTTTGGTTATGGTTCTATGATGAATGCATAGAAAGTCTCGAGGAACATACATTGACGCGACAAACCATCATGACATCCGCGGTACTTTTTGCTATTCTCTTTATAGGTATAAGTTTAACGTTCACATTTGAAGCGGGGCTATAAATGAAAAAAATATTTCAAAAACTCTATAAAGGTATCTCAAAAAATATACGTATAAGCGTATCTGCTCTTGTAAAATATGTGCGAATTGTATGGATTCTTATAGTCGGGATATTTACACATAAGAAAAAAAGTATGTCGCTTAAACGCTGGGTCGGTGCCATCGTATCAATCTACATACTCATCGGGATAGTATTAGGATATATTGTTTATACTCAAAAGCCATATATATTAAAAACTCGCGAAGTAGTCGGATATTTCCCACTCCCTGGCGCATATGTAAATGGAAGTATCATTATGGTTAAACCGATGCTTTTTCAAGTTAGTTACATCCAAAAGTTTTCCCAGCAATCTGGTCAGCAGGTTGATGATACTCACAAACTTATAGAGCAGGTTGTTTCCCAACAGATAAATGATACGCTTGTTCGCCAGAAACTAAATATACTGGGAGAAAGTATTGCGCGTAAAGATGTTGACGATGCGTTTACCAAAATTGCAAATGAAAATGGTGGGGATAAAGAAGTCGAAAAAGTGCTCGCATCGCTCTATGGCATGAATGTATCACAGTTTAAATCACTTATATCAATGCAGATTCAAAAGGATAAACTCCAGCAAAAAGGGATTCAAAAAGCAAAAGTGTGGCATATCCTCGCTTCAGATGAAACGCAAGCAAAAATAATTATTAAAGATATCCAGGACGGGAAAAGATCATTTGAAGATGAGGCAAAGGAACACTCAAAAGACGCAAATTCACGCGATAAAGGTGGCGATTTAGGTGAGATAAATAGGGGGAGCATGCCACAGGCGTTCGATGATGTGGCGTTTGAAAAAGCGGAACTGGGCAAAGTGTATGGGGAGCCCGTTAAAACAGATTTTGGGTTTCATGTGGTAAAAGTTGATTCAAGAAGCGGATCAATAAATCTATCATTTGACAAGTGGCTAGAAGGTGCTCAAAAAGACGCAAAAATTATTAGATTTCTCAAGTAAGATCGCACTCTTTATTGCTTAGGACAGTATTTTTTGATATACTCCAAGAGTTCTGGGGGCGTAGCTCAGTTGGTTAGAGCGTCTGCCTGTCACGCAGAAGGTCGCCGGTTCGAGCCCGGTCGTCCCCGCCATTCGACTTCCTATTTGCTCTGCAAATGGAGTGCTCATGGTCTTCGACCATATTTAAGAGTGATGTGCATATAATAATAAAAGTCGAATGTCTTGAGTTTATCGAAGGATAGAAATTATGAAAAAAACATTATTACTTTCTTCCGCCGCGCGTCGGCTCAAAAACATTACTCAACTTCTTAATTGGCGAGAAGCAAAAAATATACTCTCTATAGATTACGAACTCAAAGAATTACGTATCCCTGAAAAAAGTTCTATCGTCGTCCTCGCACCACATCCCGATGATGATATTTTTGGTGTAGGTGGGCTGATTGGATCTCTTAGTAAAAAAATGTGTTCTATACATATCGTGTATTTGTGTAGTGGAGAATCGGGAACTGTTTCCGGTGCGAGTGACACAAATCTCTCTGAAACAAGAAAAAAAGAAGCCATTGCTGCTCTTGTACTATTACATGGCGATACAACCATAGAATTTCTTAACCAACCGGACGGGTCACTCCAAGTTTCAGCAAAGATAATAGAAAAACTTTCTTCGATATTCAAGAATCATAAACCCGATTATATTATTGCTCCTTGGTTTGGTGATAACCACGAAGATCATCAGACAACGTTTCAAATCATGAGAAAAAGTCTTCTTGGTATCTCGCCGGATAAAATACTTCTTTATGAAGTGTGGACACCACTTATCCCTAATCGATATATAGTTATCGATGATTATATAGATGCAAAAATCATGGCGATCAACGAACATACAAGCCAGCTCTCGTCTCGGAATTATATAGATGCAATCATCGGACTCAATGCGTATCGTGCGGGTATGATTGGTGAAGGGAAGTATGCGGAGTGTTTTATAGAGTTAACTACAAAGCAATTAGATACTCTCTGTGCTCTCTATTAAATATTGACAACGTTGCAACAATAAATTATAGTGAGAGTATGTCGCTTACTAAACAAGATATAAAAGAGATTAAAACTGCTATTTCCGATGAGATCGAATCACTTACAATAATTATAAGCAAGACTTTTGATGTCATGGAGAAAGGTTTTAGAGAAGAACATGAATATAATCAAAAACAATTTGAGAATATCGATAAGCGGTTTGAAAATATCGACAAACGTTTTGAAAATATCGACAAACGTTTTGACACAGTCGACAAACGTTTCGACGCTAACGATTCAGCGCATCGCAACATGAATGCCCGGTTAGATCTTATAGAAACAGATCTATCTAACCTACGAAGTTTACATGGCGAAGTACGTGAGCTAAGAAGACTGTTAGATAAAGCTGTAACGCGTCGTGAATTTATTGTGTTAGAAAAAAGATTAACACGAATCGAAAAACATTTAAATCTATCACCAATTCGTTGATCGGCACGTTATAATTATTTGTTGCAGGGGTAACATTATATTAAAAAGGAGGTCCTATGGACCAAAAAATAGGTGAGATAACACACTATTTTTCTCACATAAGCGTCGGTATAGTGGAGCTTACAGCTCCGCTTACCAAAGGTGCATCGGTACATATAAAAGGGCATACAACCGATTTTACCCAACCAGTCGACGAGATACAGATCGACCATAAAACGGTCGACAGCGCCAAAAAAGGCGATGTAATCGGGATCAAAGTCAAGGAACACGTGCGCGAAGGTGACGAGGTTTTTTTGGTATAAATATAAGCTCGTGATATAATTTACTTGTTATGCACACAATGAGAAGCTTGCTTCGAATATCAATGAGAAGCTTACAACTAGCCCTCATTCTCGCTCTCACCGGAGGGTTCGTTTTAGTCTCTAGTTCTACTGCTTCTGCTGTTTGGAATAAACCATCAACATGGTTTTCTAGACCATCTACCACCCAAGTATCTCCCA